>Ga0102812_10001555_pt1 | contig 15950 bp, 12 predicted proteins | sample ColrivemetaGS713_FD_79334 | JGI IMG/M metagenome (GOLD analysis project Ga0102812, IMG submission 79334) | Estuarine microbial communities from the Columbia River estuary - Flood tide ETM metaG S.713 | ecosystem: Environmental > Aquatic > Marine > Intertidal zone > Estuary | place: USA... | reverse complement strand
GTACCATGATAATACGCTCGGTCGTGCTAGATATTTTAACAACCAGTAGGAAATTAGCGATAACAGCAAGTAAAGTGCAGCCTGCAAAAAAGTTGCGCTGACGCATTATGCTAGTATTTTGCAACCGATCTTCAGTATTTACTTCCATTCATGTTCCTTTAAAAAAAATTCTTCACTGACGAGCTAGGCAATTGCGTTTTGGATAATTTAGGAAAATACCAATGTATTAAACGCTGCGCCTTACCGTCATGTAGCGATTTAGATAAAAAATCACCGACAAAATAGCCCGGAATCGCCCCGCCAACGCTCCACATAAAACCTAAAAACATCATTGCCACAAGGCAACCGACCAGACCGCAAATAACGCCGAGCAATGCCATGCCGTAAATTTTTGCTTCCGCTCGCAAAGGTTGCCAAATCCTTGTTTGCATAAACCTAACCTAAATGTAGAACTGTTTGCGCCAGCTTTACCGCAGCAGCAGTACCTAAAGCACCGACACCGAAAGCTATGCCTTTTTGATACATGTCCTGACCTCTTACTAAAAAAGTAGTAGCACCGCCGACTGCAAAAGCAATGAAACCCAGATTTTCATTAACTAGGGTATATATTGGGGTTATGAGGTTTGCCTTAATGTTGGCTACATTAAACCAATCTGCTTGCGCAGGGGCAATAAAGCTGAATGTACAAATAGTTCCGATATATAAAGCAAGGCCGAGGTTTTTCTTTAAACGCGCCAATGATTTTGTTTGTGTCTGTAGTTTTGTCATTATTATTTTCCTTTTTATTTTTAGTTTAATTAATTACCGATTTTTCTTTTAGATACTCAAGATTTACACATGGATATCTATATTCTTTGGTCTAGTGAGTGGTGTTTTATGATTAATCACTCCTTGCGATGCTCCAAATTTTTAACAGGCGGATCAGAGTGTTTTTCCATTCGATAAAGAAATAAAAAATAGAAAATCATAAACACTACCGCTAGAACGATAAAAAACAGGTTTGCTTTCATGATCACTCGCCGCTTTTAAATAGAGCTATTGTTACTTGGTGTAACTCATCGATTTCATCGCGCAGCAACTCAAAAGAAGTTCTTGTTGATTTTAGTCCCGCTATTAGCAACTCATTTGAATCTAAGTTTACCAAACCACGCTCTATATACGCCTTAATATCTTCTTCTTGCCTATCTAGCTTAGAATCTATTGTCTGCAGCTTGTTTAATATGAAAGTTAGCGTGTCTCTAATTTCTTCTGTTGTCCCGCTCATAAAAAAACCTCTAAATATTAATTCTTAATTTTAAATAACCTATATGCCCTAAGTATTTAGGTTGAGCCGTTCTTTCGTATCCGATGCTCGTCTCTATTCTCTCCGATGCTAAAGTTAAACTTGCTCTTAAGTTGTATGAATCTTTGGCAACGGAGATTTTGTTGTTAGAGAGAGTTTTGCCGCTTGCATTTCTAACTTTTAGTTTTTTTGACTTAATAAAAGGTGAATTGGTATAACTTGCCGTAACCTCAGGGATTAGCTGAAAGTTCTCATATTCAAATGTAGTGGCAAGAGACAAGCTAGGCTTAATAGAGAATTTTTGAACGTGGGTTTTGTCAGTATTAAAATTACCTTGTTTTACAGCGGCAAATTTTACTCCCTCATAAGAACCAGTAAGGCTTGGTACTAGTACCAAAGAAGCTAGCGGTATATAATAATTAGCACCGAGACTCGCGCCAAAAAGCTCGCCTTTTAATTTAAAGCTATTATCATCACTTAGGAACGATTGATATTTGGTTTTACCGTAGAGTTTACCCAATGTAATATTACCGTGAATAACTAACTGCTCATCAGCTTGCATGCTGCCATAAACAGAGCCGATTATAGAACGGGTACTCGTGGAGAAATCAGCGCGACTATTTTTAGCGTTATCGTTATTATTATCATTACCATTATTACTAGAAGCGACTTTTGGTTTTAAGCTATTGATGTTATAGCTTAAAGCAATTCCTAAGATTGTGTCATCATCGATTTTGCCGTCAAAACCTATAGAGGCGAAGCCTATATTGTGTTTTATTTTGCTAGAATCTTTAGCTTTAAACAATCCCTTACCCGCGCTTCCCAACACCCACGCGCCGTAATTTAATTGCTCATCGCCCGCAGATATTCCAGTATCACCGTTATCCGCTAGATGTAGATGTGATAGACGATTTGTGAGCAGCGATGATAAATTGCTCGTTTCTTGATAAGCTAGCTCGGTTGTAGTCTCTATGTTATTCTTGGTCAGTGAGATTGCGGCTAACTCTTGGCTTGTTACTATCTTCTGATATAGGCTACTCAGGGCATTTAACTGCAGTATGCGGATAGCCTTTGCATCGGTTATATCTTTAAGTACATCTCTTGCAGCCTCAGCGGTCAAATCCTTCTGATCAAGCATGCTAAGAGCAATCAGATTCTCGGCAGTGAAAGCTCCGCAAGATGAACCGTCATTTTGCTGATGCACTTGCAGATCGATAATTTCCACATTCGGTACAAGCTTTTTAATAGCTTCTATGTGCATGCCACTCTCGGTGGTAGCTCCGCCAAGACTACTTCCGAAAGAATCATTGTAGAATACTACGACATCACCGTTTACTTTCGTCCTGATAGCAAGAGCCGTCCAGTGATTACCATTTAAGTTCACGGGTATTAATGCGGGTAAACCAGCTCTTGCTTCATTTAAGGCAGCTGCGGCTACATCATTAATTAACGCAACATTATTAGGTACGGCAGGAGCAACATAAGCACTGTTCCCAAGACGGTTAGCAATGACTCCTCTAATATCCTCATCCCCGTACCAATAATTAATATTAGCAATCTCGGGATTAATGTTAGTAGCAGATGCGGCGTTACTAAATCCCGCAATAAAGATGCTAGGTATAACCGCCGTAGTTAGAAGGTTTTTAAGACGTTTTTTCATACGACAACCACCTCTCCTAAGCTATAACTGTGCAAGCTACATAACTTATCTATCAGATGACTATAATTACTTTGTACCCAGTCTTTGATAAATTTGCTCTCGGCTTTTAAAGTAAGTTTTTTATTATCCGCATCAACATTAGCGGTTAATTTGCTAAACCAAGCATTATCCATAGCATCGCCGCCAGTGCCGTAATAATCAATCAAACCTTTTCTGATTTTACCCCATATTCCTTCAAAGCTTTTAGCGTCTTCTTTTTGCAAAACACGTGGTTCTTTGAAAGAAGTGTCGATTGTTTCCACATCTTGAGATGAGGTGATGTTAAGAGCGTTGATATGATCGCCGTATACTGATTGTACCTGCGTAAGTATTAGGCGGCGTTCTGATTGACTTAAAGTTAGATTTTTGCGTAAGATAATTTTAAAACTATCGGTTTTTAAAGATTCGGTATTATCAACAAAGCTAGCCGACATTAAAAAGTCGTAAGCAATGCTAGGTTCTAATATCCCCGCTAGTTTGCGGCTTAATTGCATTTTAGGAGAAGTATCTCGGCTATTTTCAATTTCGTTTAGAAATTCTTCCCTAGCCTGAGTGACGATTTCTTCAGAAGTAACATTACTCTTGATTTTGAAGCTCTCGTTACTAATCTTTACTGCATCTCTCATCTCGTAAGCCAAAGCTTTACCCATGTATTTAATAAATGCCGCTTTATGAGGAAAACTATGATTCGGTAGTTTAATGCTTAAGCTCTGTAAGATTTCGTTAATAGCATTGCCTGAGAACTCTCGACCGCATAAGTATTGCATCTTATCAATGTCCGATTGAGTCAATGGATAAAATGAAGCGAGGCTAAATCTTTGTTTGTAAGTAACAACGCTAATCGGCGAATCTTGATTTTCTAAAAAAGAATTTGAAACAAAACTAGATTCGCTAGATCTAGATTTCTTATTATTTTCTTTCTTATCTATATTATCTGAGGAAATTTCAGGAGAATCAGTCTTCTCTTTTCTACCGCTTAAGGGAAATTTTTTTGCTTGATCTTGGCCATTTAATTTTAAGACGTTCTCAATATTCAAAACAAGAAACATCTCGTTTGTAAAACGTCTGCCGTTTACTATAACGGTTCTAAGGCTTCTTTTAAGTAATTCTGCATGTTCAAGCCTAATAACGGCATCCTTTGCCTGCGAAATGCCGAAGTTGAATTTACGCTTAAAATAATTGAAATTTAATTGAAATTCGGTATTGCCGTTATATCGATGCAAAAATACTAGCTCGGATAGAATGGCAATCGCGGTAGTGTCAGACTTGCCACAAGGGCGTAGTAAGAGATGATACCAATTAGAGGGAACTATATTCCCGCTGATAGAAATTTTATTGTTTTGAGATTCAGCATTATTGCACGCAGAATCATCTTGTGCTATAAACATAATTACCTGATGTTTTAATTAATTCTTTTGTTAATTAGAACTTAAATGGCGGTAGTAGACATTTATCAGTGACCAAACATTAAAAATGTCTACTACTTAAAATTACTTACTTAATATTCTTCATAAAACCCAACATCTATTGATTTTTTCTTCATTTTATCTATTTTAAATTAGCAATTATATTTTTGTAACTTATTAGCCATTATAACTGCTTTAAAAATAAAATCAATAATATTTGATATAATTTTAAAAATTTTTGATAAGTTATAAATTTATAATAAACAATTAAATATTTTTAATTATATTATAATGTCAAACAATAGCACTTTGCAAAAGAATTTAGATTCATTGATAAAGGCTAATAATTATCAAATATCAGAATTAGAGCGTAAAACGGGAGTCGGTAAAAACAATATTTATAATATTGTAAAAGGCGTTACAAAAAAGCCTTCCGCAGAAGTGTTACAAGCTATTGCAGATTTTTTTAACGTTACGGTTAGGGATTTATTAGCAGAACCAAAATCTATTGATCCATCGCTAAAATACGAGGATTTTGATTTATTATCTACAATATTTGCTAGTATAATTAAAGAACTAAAAAACAATCAATTAGAGATTCCGTGCTCAGAAGTCACAGCAATGCTTAACGAAGCCTTTCTTTATTCAAAAGACTCTAATTCCAGTATAGCTGATGAAAAATTTATCAAATGGCTTATAAGGTATAAATATTTACAAAATAAATAATAATATTTATTTTTTGTTATTTTCTAAATTAATTAGGTCAATGCTACGCAAGTTATCTTTACCGTATTTTGATAGATGCTGCCCCTTAAACTTATTATACCAAAATCTATCCGACAAATTATAAGATATTTTTGCTGCTTTCCAGTATAAAAAGCTTATTGTATCAAGATTATTAAGATTATTTCTATATTTATTAAAAAATATCGCTTCTACCGTAGAATACAATTTTGCAGCTTCTTCTACCTGACCCAATGCACCTAATGCATCTGCCTCAGCTTCAATTGCTGCCGCTAAATAGTGATCGGTAGAAGTAGTTATATCTTCATTAGACCTACTTTTATCGTGTAAAAATATATTTTTAGCTTGTGCTGCATAATCCAAAGCTTTTTTACTATTGCCCAACCCTAATTCCGATCTAGAAAGCTGCACTAAAATTCTTCCATTAAGTTCATGCGTTTCTTCTATATCGTTTTTTATTTTCCTTTGTAATTCAGTTAATAATTTATAAGATTCATTATATTTCTGCATATAATTCAATATATTTGCTTTTAGTATATAAGTAGGGGCAATAAATATCTCATTTGGAATATGAATCTCTAATTTAATGTTTTCTTCAATAGCATCAAGAGCTTTATGATACTCACCGTATTCTAATAAAATCTTAGCCTTAATATGCCATAATAATCCCAAGTCTATATCATCTTTTGGGTGTTTTTTGATTAACTCTTCAACAATATCTATATTTTTTAAAGCAGACTTAATATCTCCTGTAAATATTTGTTGCACTGCTAACTGACAATATATTGTAAAGTTAAGATCTAAATAGCCATCAATGCTTTTCATAATCTTTTTTGCTTGTTCTAAATATTTAATAGCTGCTTCACAATCTGTTTTAAAACCTAAGAAAGTTCCTGCATGTACTAAATACCAAGCGTAAACACTTTGGTTATATAAATTACTCGTTAACAGCTTAAAGTCGCTAACTCTATTATTCTCAAACCAATCTACCATTTTTTGGCAGTTATGATAATCACGTGATCCTAAATATATATTTGATAAATTTTTTCTTAGCTCAAAAGTTTTAAATATATCAACTGTATGCAATTCTGCATTCGTTAGTAATGACTCCATACTATTTTGCATAGTTATATTTTCGTTAATAACTATCTGTGAACTATATACACCTTGAGGTATTAGTTGATTCAATTTATCAATTACGTTATTAATTTTATTTTTCATTATTTTATAATCACTCAACTCTATAATGGCATCTTTTACCAAATTATGCATTTCAAACAGTTGATTATCTCCATCATATTCTACATTAATAATTAATCCGTATCTAACTATATCATTGAAATCATTAATAAAATTATCATCATCGGAATAAATTAACCCTAATAATTTTTTTGAAAAACGTTGATTAGAAATCACTGCTATTGTAGATAAAATATCTCTAGTTTTTTTAGAAAGATTACTCATAACCAATTCGACATGAGTTTTAACTTTATTTCTTGAATTATTAAGTATCTTCTTATACTCCTCTGTTGTAATATGTTTATTATTACTTAAAAATATTGCTCCTTGAGCAATTAGGAGTGGATAACCGTTTAATACCTCGGCTAATTGCTGTATCACACGTTGATCTGCATCATGTAATATTGCGTGCATCAAATGCATAGAATCTTTTTGACTAAAGTGAGGAAGTTGTATTATTTTGTTTAATTTATTAGAATCTTGAGAACAAATAATTATATGCCCATTATGTTCCCAAGACATAATTTGATCTAACATATGATTTTGATTTAGTTTTAAATTATCAAATATTAGTAACCATTTATCTTTAGAAGTTAAATATTGAATCACTTCTTTTTGAGCAATCTGAACATTATCCGATATAAGAGGTTTATTATCTTTGGCTAATTTTATATTAATTTCTTTAGCTAATGCTGAAAATTGTTCATCTAAATTAAAGTTACAATCTATAAACCATATTACATTATATTGCGCTTCATTTTTATAAGCATACATTCTTGCAAGTTGTGTTTTACCTATACCACTTATACCTACAATACCTACTTTTTGGTAAACGACTAATTTGTCATTTAAATCATTAAGTTGTATTTCATGATTCACAAAATACTTTACAGGATATACTAAGTTAGAAATTCTGTCCTTTGCTTCTACCCTGTTATTACACAAAATAATAATTAAATTTAGAATTAATATTCTATATACATTAATTTTCATACTACAACTTTGCCATTATTTTTTGTAAATTTAATTATTTTACCGGACTGGTTTTTATTATTAAATGTTATGCATATAGTATTAAAATTGTTTTCGTAAAAAATATTATAAGTAATATCATGCGCCTTTAATGACTTAAATATCTTATTACTATCCAATAAAAAAACATTTAGTTTGTTAGACAAAACCGTATTAGATAACTCTAGAATACCTTGTTCTGTTAGTGGAAATCCATCATAGCAAATAGAAACCGCGCCATTTGTTAAAGCAATAATCACCTTTCTTGAAACACTGCTTTGGTCTTCTAAAATTGCTATAATATTATGTATCAAGCTGATAATTATTTGGTACAACACTTCTTGCGCGCAATGAATTTCTATTTTTTTTATATTATTAGTTATTTCAAAATAAATATTTGTATTGCTACAAACAAAGTATTCTTCAATATATTTTATAAATTCTCTTACATCTAATTCATCTGTTACTAAATCTGTAATAATAACTGGAAATAAATAACTCTTTATAATATCTTGCTGTTTATACATATTGTTTCCACACTGCTGACTCACGTACAGTGTTGTAATTTTTTTGATAAATTTTTCTTCTAATTTTTGTTTTATTTTATTATGTTTAATTAAGTTGGTATTTTCTTCTTCATACTGAGTAATAATATTTTCTAAATATGTTATCTTGGATTTAATTTTTGATTTAATTATAAAATACAGAAAAAGAACAAAAGAAATTATTATAAAAGTTATAAATACACTGTTGAGACAATTAATTAATATTTTTTTAAATGAAGATTGGTAATATTCAGACTCACGATCTATACCGAATGATAAAATTATATTTAGATTTTTATGAAAAATTTCTTCTGTAATATCAAAATTTGGGTTTTTTTGATAACCAGATGCGATGTTGTGTTGATTTAATAAAATTCTATAAGTTATAAAAGACGGTACAATTTGCGCTATATGCTCTCTAAAATCATGTATATCCAGCTTTAACTCTTGACTATTATTATATATTATAATCACATTTTCTTTTATTATCGTACAAGGCTTTAAATCATCGCATATACGGCAATCTTGATTATGCTGTTTTAATGATACCGTGTTAAAAAATGAAAAAGATTTTTGCGAGATATTAAGTTCCAAAGCATTGTTTATGTCACCTATTAATAATGATTTAATATTATTATTGTAACTTTGTAGTAAAATTTTATTATTACTGTTTTCAATTTTACATAAAAAATAATAAACAGTTGCATTAATACTAACAAAAAATAATATACTAATTACGTAAGGGGATAACTTATCAAGAATAATTAATATTTTTGATTCTTGTATTTTGGAAGATAAGCTATTACCAACTTTTATATAAACCTCTTGTTTTTGTGTAATATTTATTCAGCTTTAACTTGTAAATTCTTAAAAATATTTGATAAAGCGGTATCTATTTTAATTAATCCTTGTTTCAATAGTTGCTCTTGTTCTATAAGTAGTTTTTTATTTTCAAATTCACCAATAGTTACACTATTAGTAGCAATACTATCTCCATTTTGTTTCAAAACCACTGAATCGTAAGTTGATTCTAAAAATACCTTTGAATCACTAGACTTTAAGGTCATAATAAGCTCTCCTTTATCATTCATCTCCAATTCCTTTAACTTTAAAAAATATTCTTTCCCATTGATAGTCTCTAATTTCATAGAATCGTCATTATCGCTAGGTAGCACTTTCAGATATTTTTGTTGTTCGGGTATATGTGATAAACTAATGTTAAGGCAGTTACTACGCTCCTCGATTCCTGAAAAATCATAATCAAGTTGGTGACTCCCTTTATCGTTAAAATCAGAGGAAAAAGAGTTGTCTAATGCTATGCCATAACGCGAGCAATGGCTTTGTCGATAATATCTTTCCTCTAACCCCAGTTCTAATGAACTGTTGGCAGAGACAGAGCTATTAACATCTCTAATGCTAGGCGTATTTTCCTCTAACATAGCAGGTACATTAATCCCCTCGGTAATCTTCCCAACCAAATTACACCATCCGCCAAGTAAATTATTAACATCGGATTCCAATGCCTTAGCCTCGTAAGACAACACTCCAGATTCTTGATATTTCCGTCTGTAAGCATTAAACTCGTACTGCAAGATTTCCGCTTTAGCTAGCTCTAGCGGAACTTGCCATGTTCCTCCTACTATTTTCTTCCAAGCCACCGATAAAGCAGCATCTATCTCTTTCTCCCTAGAAACAGAACCAAGCTTAGTAGGTTTCCAAGTTGCAGCATGATGAATTATCTGTTTAGCTAGCTCATGTTTACTCAAACTAGCCGCGTATCCATTAGCTAATCCTTTTGAGACAAGAGAGTAGGCGAACTTTCTAGCTTTATCCGCTTTATCTTTCGGCAGCACCTTCAGTTTTTCGCGGATTAACTCCGAGTGAATGTTAAACTCTTTGTCCTCACTAACACCCTTTTTCTTGCTACTGGCATTTTCGACACTATCCTCATTTTTAAACCTCTTTAAAAAATTACTAAAAAGAACTTTGGGCGTAGCTCCTAAGTTACTTTTAATATCTTTTATTTTTGATATAAGGTATTTATTTAATAGTAGTCCAGATTTGGCGACATGAGGGTCAGATTTGATTCCATCGTTTTTCTCTATTTTTTCATCTAACTCTTCCAAAGAGGATGAAGTTGATAAAGTTTTGGGTTCATCGGATAAAAATTTACTATCATCTACTATAAAAGATTTTTCTAATTTATTTTCTACCTTCCAAGTAGTCTCTATATTCAATTCTTCCATTACGGAATCAATATATGATTCATCGCATGAATTATTAGGTAGAGGTAGAATAGCGTCTATATTATCGTTACAATTAACAACAGTACTACAATCATCATCACTATCATTGATAATTATTGATTTTAATAGTGAGGACTGCTCTAGATTCAAATTAAATTTAATCCCACCAAGTATTAAACAATCTTCAATTAATTTAGGAACAACGTTGTTTTCAATTGCTGCTAACTCATTTTTTATATCCTTTAGTTTTAAGTTAGAACGATTTTTTACTTTTTCTAACTCTGAAATACAGTCTTTAGGTAGTGATAGAGTGATCTTCCATAAAGACTGATCTTGCCTTTCTTGCACCCTACAATCATCATTATCACCATACCTCTTTCTAATGTAAATATTTTGTGTTTTAATAAAACCAAGTTTTTCTAAAGCTTTAATAGATTTAGATAGATGTTTGGTATTACAAGAATACAAGTCGGCAAGCTCTCGGTAAGAAGAGATAAAAGAAAAACTAGAATCATCGTTATAATTATATTTACTTACACTAAAATCTTTTTTTTCTTGAAGCATATAGTTTTTATAACATCTAGTATAAAAACCCAGCCACATCATCTTTCCTTTGGGATTTAGGTATTCATTGCAAGTGATGATCTTAAGGAGGTCATAATTAAGTTTAATAAATAACTTGGTTCTATCTAAATAAGATCTTTTACACTCACTTAAAGGATTATAAAGAGTATGATCCCCTACTCTATCTGGAAACTTTTCATTTAAATGATTAAATACTGAAGTAGGGAGAGTGGGAATGATAAGATTTCTGTTATTTCTACCTATTTCATCAAAATCTTTATTTATAATAAAATAACCTTTCTTCACTAAACTTTGTTGCATAGTAAAGACTGAAGAGCGAGAACATCCAAGATACTTAGCCCAGTCTTCGCTCGGCAACGCATAAGATCTACCATAACCCTTCTTCTTCCTTATTAAAGCGAGGCTATCGGCTAGTAAGTAATAGAGTTTCTCGCAAGAAGTGAGGTTGGTAGTTGTAAGGACATGTTCAAGAACGCAGCCAGTGATTGGAGTGTATGATTTTGTCTCTGTGATCGAGGGGAAGGTGGTAAGGTTAAGATTGGTTTGATCGTTAAAGTTAAAAGATAAGTAATTATCTACGGTTAATAGTTGAGAATTATTTAAATAAATACTGGTATCATCAGGTATATAATTTGTGTTTAGTTGCATGTTAGCTCCAATTAATTAGGAACCAACCGCCTTTTTATTTGACTTTATAGGTATTATATGTTACTCTATACTTAGAATTTTTGTTGTTAGCTCTTCAAAATTCTTCATAAACAAAAAAGGGTAGTTGGTTAGTTTCACAAAAATAACACTACCCTTTTTTACGGTACAAAGTCAACTTATATTTTTTTCTTTTCGTTTACTCTAATAGATTTATTATTAGGAAAATAAATTCCACTTTCATTAAAAAACAGGATAAACTTACTAATTTCTGTTTTATTACTCTTGATATAAGAAGTATTATCTTGCTCCTCGAATCTTCGGAATGAACCATAGCTTAAATCTATGTGTTGCTCTAATCCTCTGAGTGATAAATTAGTTGCAGTTCTTGCGGCAATAAACTGAAATCTGGTTAAATTCATTTCTATTGGTTTAGGTTCTACATATTCATCCAACTCTATTGTGTACTGATCTACAAAAAGTAATTTTTTATTGCAAAAATATATTAATAATCTTTGTGCATCTTGAGCTGAACATGTAATCTCATCATTATTACCAATAGTATTAATTAATCTAGCTAAAGTTACTTTGCTAATGTTGGCAGCATTACTTAGTTCATCTAAAGTTAGATTTAAAGTTTTTCTAGAAGCGCGTAATTGAAATCCTGTAATTATCATATTATTTTCATAACTTAATTTAATTGTTTAGATATTTGTAGCATAAGATAAGGCAATTAGTGTATAGAAAATATTTTATCATTTTATCAAATGAGTAAAGTATCATTTTATCAAATGATACTAATATCTAGTTATTAAGATAGTTTTTAATTAATTCAATTAACACATCTTTGATTTGCCTACCTTCTGCACTAACCTTAGACTTAAGTTTTTGTCTTAGATTTTTTTCTATTTCAAAGTTAATTCTTACTAAATCTACATCGTCTTTTTGAACAGCAATCATTAATTTATCAAACGTAGCATCTTCGCTATTATTAAAGTGCTTCTTGTTTTTTATACTATCATTTAGATTAAATTTTTTGCTCATAAATAAAATTCTTTAGTTCTTCTGTTATTTTTTTAATCTCAACCGCTGCTTCACCTGTATTTTCTATATTAAAAACACTTTTACCAGAACTTAAAGCTTCGCTGTAGACCACTCTTTGAGTAGTACGAGAATGAAAAATAGGGAGAGAAAATTGTTTTAATGTTTCATCTATATCTTTTGCAAGATTAGAATTTTTGATTTGCCTACTAATTATAAAGGCAGCTTTAGGCAGCCCATTTGTTACTTCTTGCCTTGCTTTTATTAAGTGAATTAATGCTTCGCAAGCCCATATGTCAGCAGCGGACGGTTGAATAGGTATAAGAACTACATCAGAATTTTTTACTGCAAACGCAACCATATCTTGTAATTTTGCTGCTCCGTCAATTATTAAATAGTCAAAGTTTTGTGCAATTAGAGTCAAATCTTTTTGTAAATTAGGTCTATCAATAATTATTATTTGTGGTTGAATATCTTCTATATCCATTGATTTCCAATCCCTCAGTGTTCCCTGAGGGTCAGTATCAATAAGTAAAGTTTTGTATCCCTCTATTAATAAACTTGATCCCAAGTTCGAACTTATTGTGCTTTTACCACAACCGCCCTTTGGATTTAAGACACTAATTTTTTTAACCATGATTATCATATTATCATTTGATAATATGATAATATGAAGATTTACTCATAATGTCAAATGATAATATGAGTAAATTTTCATATCTAAATTTAGATAGAAATAAATTATACGAAAAATTAGCGTTTGTCGGTAGGGTCAAGCAGGTGAGAAAAATGAGGCGAAAAAGGTGCTAAAACATGTGCAGCAAATATGCCGCTTACCTATATCGTACGGAAACAACAAATTTTAGGTTTTACGTACAACTAAATGGGTTCTTTGAGAATTTGCGTTGAAAGCAAAAAAATGATACAGTACCAAGCGGCTTACAGTGGTAAAAAATACGAATTCCGTGCAAATTATCAAAGAACCTCTGAAAGTCGGTAGCAGTGAAAATTGGATTACGGAATTAAATGATAAGATATTGATTGCTATGTATATTGAAACGGATCGAATAATTTATTCTCCTTCAGACTTAACTTTGTATATGGATAGTCCCTTTGCCTCGTGGATGGAACATTCGGTGCTTATTAACTCCGAGCTATTGTCTTCTGTAGATGCACAGGATGAGTTGATGACTTTATTGCAAAAAAAAGGAGCTTTACACGAAGATGAGGTTTTAAAATCTTTTGTTGAAGCAAATCTCAGCGTTATACAAATTTCAAAAAGCCCGAATGCAGCACAAGATACGATTGCTGCTATGAAATCAGGGGTAGACATCATTTATCAGGCCGCCTTGTCGCTATTGCCGTTTAAAGGATATGCTGATTTTTTGGTAAAAGTAGAAGGTAAAAGCCGTTTAGGTGATTTTTATTATGAAGTTTGGGATACTAAGTTGGCTAAAACTTTAAAGCCGTATGTTGTTATACAATTATGTTGTTATGCTGAAATGTTAGAAGCATTGCAAGGGAGAAGGCCTGATTATATAGTAGCTGCACTTGGTAACGCCAATAATCAACGTTTGCGCACAAATGACTACTTTTATTATTACCAAAACTTGAAATCCAGATTCTTACAAGCACATCAAAATTTTTCTGAGCGTCATCTTCTAAATCCAGCCGACTCTACTAGTTATAGTCGCTGGACTAATTATGCTGAAAATATGTTAACACAGGCAGATCACTTATGCCAGATTGCCACAATCACAAAGAGTCAAATTAAAAAGTTGTATAAAGTCGGTGTTAATACTATGCAAGCGATAGTTGACACAGATTGTGATTCTGTAAAAGGTATAAATCCTGATGTGTTAACACGATTAAAAGCGCAAGCTAAAATTCAAAAGGATAGTGTTGGGAAAGACGTACCTTTATATCAGATTTTACCTCATGAAATTGATAAAAAAACAGGATTATCATTACTTCCGCCAAGTTCACCGCTAGATATTTATTTTGATATTGAAGGTTTTCCTCTTGAGGACGGTGGTTTAGAGTATCTATGGGGTGTGACTTACTTTGATGAAAGTAGGGTGCGTCAATATAAAGATTTTTGGGCGCATAATAAGGAGCAGGAAAAAATATCGTTCAAAGCTTTTATTGAATGGACGTATGGTCGTTGGTTACAAGATCAGACTATGCATATCTATCATTACGCTAATTATGAAATTGCCGCATGTCGTAAATTAATGGGACGCTACGGTATTTGCGAGCATGAGGTTGATCAGTTGCTACGTAATGAGGTATTTGTTGATTTATATAAAGTAGTAAAAGGTAGTCTGTTATTAGGAGAACCGCGTTACTCGATTAAGAATGTGGAGCATCTTTATCGAGATAAACGATCAACTGAGGTTGGCTCAGGCGGTGATTCTGTTGTTGTATATGAGCGATGGAGAGAAGATCCCGACGGTAATAGTTGGGAAACATCAAAAATATTAAATGCTATACGTGAATATAATATAGATGATTGTAATTCAACGCAAGAATTGGTTGATTGGCTAAGGTTACGACAAAAAGAGCATGGTATAGTTTATCTCGGTAAAACAGAATTGATTGAAGCTGAAGTTCAAGATGAAATAACCGAGCGTATTAAACTAAGAGATGCGCTACTACAGAAAGCCATCCAACTAAAAGATCAAGGTGATATAAAAAATGCTGAAGTACATTCTCTTTTTGCCTGGGTATTAGACTTTCATCGACGTGAAAAAAAGCCTATGTATTGGCGGTTTTTTGATCGCATGGGTTTAAGTGACGAGGAGTTAATTGATGATATAGATTGTTTAGCACGTTGCAAACGTACAAACAAACCACCGTACAAACAGACCGCTAGAGCTAGAAATTTTATATATGAATATGCGTTTGATTCTAATCAGGAATTTAAAGGCATCTGTGAAAAATATATTATACTTGGTAAAGAACGAGATGACGGCAAGAATATAAACGTTAACGTTATTAAAGAGGATTCTTATTTTGACGAAGGTTTAATCGCATTACAAATGAGTCAAGAGTTAGATGAGATTATTACTTTGATTCCCGATGAGAATATACCGGTTAAGCCAATTCCGGAGGCAATCACACAACAAGCTGAGTCTTTTCTACGTGGTGATCTTGTCAATACGGCGATTGTTGATTTTTTGATGCGTAATATCCCAAGAATTATAGGTCACCAATCAGGCAAACCTATAGTAGTAAGCCACGATCCTTCATTACGACTCTTAGAAATAGTAAAAGCGGTACGTTACTTGGATAATAGCTATTTAGCTATTCAAGGAGCTCCCGGTTCAGGTAAAACATATACCGCTAAACATGTTATTGCCGAATTGTTAACACTTGGTAAGAAAATTGCGATTTCATCTAATAGTCATAAGGCAATTAACCATCTTTTGATTAATACGGTGGAATATTGCAAACAAGAGAGAATTACCGGTTATTTTGCTTGTACAAAAGATACAGACGAAACAT
>Ga0102812_10001554_pt1 | contig 15951 bp, 13 predicted proteins | sample ColrivemetaGS713_FD_79334 | JGI IMG/M metagenome (GOLD analysis project Ga0102812, IMG submission 79334) | Estuarine microbial communities from the Columbia River estuary - Flood tide ETM metaG S.713 | ecosystem: Environmental > Aquatic > Marine > Intertidal zone > Estuary | place: USA... | reverse complement strand
CTGCCGATGAAGGCACTGATCAAGTCGATGATGTTGATTCAGATGACGACGGCACCGATAGCGAAAGCGCGCCTAAATTGGGCGGCGCTCAACGCGACGTAGGTGCATCATCGCAAGACGATAGCCTTAGCATCCGCGCGGATCGTGTCGAACGGTTAAGCGGCGCGGCAACCGAGGCCCAAAAAACTAAGCCTGCCAAACCCACAAAGCCCGCCAAAGATGAGTTTCGCGTTCCACCTCCGCCGCCTGATTTTGACCCGGACAGCTCTTCGGAAACGCCGCCAGCTATGACCGATGAGGACGTGCAGGACAACACTTCTGAGACCGAAGTTTCGGCTAAGAACAAAGAGAGTGAACCCGAATCCTCTGAAGCAGACGAGGGCGCTGAAGACCAGTCTGCCCGTGCGTTAGCTGAAGACGAGTCAGACGAAGAACACGAACTTGTCGATTTTGGTGACACTGACGAAGCGCAAGCTGATATCGCTGCAGTCTTCGGACCAGCAGACGAGGAAGACGACGGTGCGGAACCTGACGAAGACGATAATTCCGAGAACGCCGAAGAGGGCTTTGCACCGATCCAAAAAGACCAAGCGCCTTTTCAGCGTAGCGTACATCCACAGATGGATGAAGACAGTGATCAGCCGCGTGCATGGGACATTGTGCCTGATGAGGGTCAGGAAGACACCGCAGAGTCCGCCACAAGCACGACCGACGCGGAGGAAGATGATTCCGGATTTGTTTGGGAAGAGCCTGAAGATGCAACGGAATTTGATTCCGCTGCGCCCGACGATGGCTGGCATTCACTCGAAGAAACATCCAGCAAACCCGAGCCAGAAGTCGCAAAGCGCAAATTGACTGAAGCCATTGCCGAACTGAAGGCAGCCCAGCAATCTAAGCGCAAGTCCAGCGGGGCCGATGTCGATCCGGTGGCCTTGGATGAAGTGCGTCGGGCGCGCAGCGAAGCTGCACATGAAGACAGTGCAGCACAGGCTGCGGCGACAACGCCGGCAGAACAACCCATCGCGGATGAAGCGCTGCTGAACAGTATCCGCAGCGAGCTTTCGCGGAGCGAGAAAAACAACGGGCGCGGTAGCATTGATAACGTGCGCGCCAGTCTTGTGGATAATCGCAGCAGCTCACGCAGTGCGAAAACCGCAAAAACTGGCAAGCGCACGGTCAAAAAGGCAGCTGGTAAAGCGCCGTCACGCGGCGGCGCATTGCGGCTTGGATTCCGTCTTGGGCTTTTAATCTGTGTGGTTTTTGCTGGCGTCTATCTTTTGGCCCCAAATATTATTGCATTTGCCCCAGAGCTTGAAGGCACCGTCAATGTGATCGTGAATATTGTGGACAGTTTACGCGGCATGGTGTCCAGCCTGCTCGGCTAATAACGTTAAGGCAAGCGAGCGCCGCGCAATCTCTGCGCGGCGTTGTCGTTTTCAAAGCCTTAGAACAGGTCCAGCAACCGCTGCAAATAATCCCGCTCACCATCCGGGCGCAGCCGATCTGCAGCGCGGCGGCGGATTTCGTCCAACAGCTCACGCGCCCGTTCCGATGCGTTTTGCTCGGGCACCGATGTGTCACCTTGGTCAATGCTTCCATCAGTGCCTATAGGTCGGCCAAGCGGGTCGCGAGCCCGTGCGGGGTTATCCTCGCCGTTCACACCTGCGCGGTCTTGCGCCTCAGCCTCGCGAATGCCACGGCGCAGGTTTTCCATCGCTTGAGCCTGTTCATCTAACGCGCCCGACAAATCACCATTTTCCAACCGATCACGGGCTTCGGCCATATTGCGCTCAGCCTCGGTCAGCGCTTCTGAATCACCGGTCTCATCCTGCATACCGTCCAGAAATTCGCGCAGGGCTTCTTGGCGGCGCGCCAATTCCTCGGCATCAGGCGGCGAGCCCTGCTCACCTTCAGGGTTTTCAGTCTGGCCATTGCCGCCCTCGCCCTGCTGACGGAATTCTTCCTGTAGGCGGCGGAATGCATCGTCGGACAGCTCTTGTTGTTGGCGCAATGTGTCTTGCATGCTTTCACCGGGCGAACCTTCGCCGCCTGGTGTTTGCTGCAGGGTCATCTGCATGTTTTCCATGAACTGGTTTAGCTGCTCAAGCAGGCGCTGCGCCTCATCACGCTGGCCGTTTCGGTTCAGCTCTTCAATCCGGTCCAGCATTTCTTGCAATTGGTTTTGCGACATTGTCGGGCCATCTTGCGGGGCTTCGGCGCTTTGCTGGTCACCATTTTGCTGCAACTCTCGGGCCATCTGCTCCATATAATCGTCAATCGCGTCGCGCAACTCGTCGGTCAGTTCGGCCAATTCCTGTTCCGTAGCGCCATTTTGCAGCCCTTCAGCAAGGCGCTGCTGGGCGCGGCGCAAGCGCGCCTCGGCGCTGGAAAGATCGCCTTCTTCAATCATCACCGCGACATCCCAAAGCAGTCCCGCAATCTCAGCCCGCTCAGCGACGTCAAACCCATCCTCCGCCATATAGCCCATGCGGCGGATTGCAACCCGCGTCAGCAGATAGCTGCTAGCTGATGGAAAAAGCCCCGGCTCAGGTGCATAGGAAATGGCGCGCAGCACATCTGAAACGCGTTCATCATTTTCGGGCGACCACATCAAATCGCGCCGCTGCTCAATAATCGCGGCAGCCAGCGGGTCAAAGAAAGACCGGGCTGGCAGCACATCATGCCGGGTGATCTCAGCGCTTTGCCCCACACCATCATCGACTGACAGGGTGATGATCACCGGTAGGTTTGCAAACAGGTGCTGGCTAAAATCTTCGGTCAGCTGTTCCTTAATATCGCCTCGGTCGCCGCGGAATGGCAGTGGTAATGGGCCTGTCAGCGGATCGGGCATCACCGGGTCGGCAACAAGGCCAAAGCGGCGGTCGATCGCCTCAAGGTCCAAGGTGACGGCATAGCTGCCTGCGATGATCGCGTAATCATCCTGCGCGGTGAAGGCCATTTCTGTCGCGCCAGATCGGGCTTTGCCAAGTGGCGCCTCGCTTTGCAGGGTTGGTGGGGTATCAGCGCGGGCTTGAATTGCCCAATCACCCATTGTTTCATCGCCTTCTTGCAGCCATATCCGGCCCGACTGGGTGATGGTAAAACTTTGCTCAAACTGCCCGGGTTCCAAAATCTGGTTGGTGCCGCTAACGCCGTCGGCGAGTTCAAAATCACCAATACCGTAAAGCCGGAGCGTAAATTCTGACCCAATCGGCATTTCCAGCGCAGCTTCAGCCATGTTTTCGGGTGATAAATAGACAACCGGCAGGCCGGTATATCCGGGTGGGCGAGCCCAAGCCTCAAAGCTCGCCGCTGGCACAGCGCTTAGCGCGACGCCGCTGTTTGCACCGCCGGGCTCATCCCCCGGCAAGCGCCCAAAAACCAATGCCGCAATTAGGCCGGTTGCCGCCAACAGGCGCAGCGCTGCCGGGTCGCGGCGCTTAAGGTTCACGGCAGGCGCAGGCACGCGCGCGGCGGATGCGGCTTGGCGCATCGTGGCCATATGGGCCAGCCACAGGTTCTGGCTGATCTGATAATCACCCAGTTTTGCAGGCTGGTCGAGCAATGCCGAAAGCGGCCGCCCGGGCAGGCGCGAATCCAGTAGCGCGACTGCATCAAGTTTGCTTGGCACGTCCAGCTGACGCACCCCAAGCCCCAAAAATACCAACAACGTTAGCGCAATGACGCTAAAAACCGGCCATTGCCAAGCACTCGGCACAACGGCCCATCCATCAAACATTACTGCGGTTGTTAAAACGGCAAGCAGGCTTGCCAAAGGCCAAAAGCTGACAATCAGCGCCTCAGTCCACAGCGTTAGCCGCGCCAAAAACAACCGCCCGGCATAGGGCGACAGGGGCGCAAAATCTACTTTGCGCGATGTGTCCGAGGGTCGGTTCAGGCTAGCCATGGGGGGATGCTATCCCGGTTGATAATCTCTTCCAAGCTCGGACGTTGCCGAACCACGGCAAATTGATCACCAGATACCAAAACTTCGGGGATGAGCGGACGGGTGTTATATTCGCTCGCCATCGCTGCGCCGTAGGCGCCTGCCGTGCGAAACGCCACCAGATCGCCTGCTTGCAGCTCGGGCATCATGCGTTGGCGCGCGAATGTATCGCCAGTTTCACAAACTGGGCCCACAATATCATATGGCTGTTGTTCCGCGCCTGCTTCAGGCTCGGCCACCGGAATAATTTCGTGAAAAGCGTCATACATGGCCGGACGCAGCAAATCATTCATGGCGGCGTCCAGAATCAGAAAATCGCGCCCTTCACCTTGTTTTACATAAATCACGCCAGACACCAGCAACCCGGCATTGCCCGCAATCAGGCGGCCCGGCTCAATCTCAATCTCACAACCCAAATGGCCAAGCGTGCGGCGCACCACTTCACCATATTCCAGCGGCAAAGGCGGAGCCATGTTTGAACGTTCATACGGAATGCCAAGCCCGCCCCCAAGGTCAAGCCGACGGATGTTATGACCATCGACGCGCAGGGCCTCTGTCAGCTCAGCAACCTTGTTAAACGCCGCTTCATAGGGGGCGAGCTCGGTTAATTGACTGCCGATATGAACGTCGATCCCGACGACCTCAATTCCGGGCAATTCTGCGGCTTGGGCATAGGCGGCACGCGCCTTGGAAATCGGGATGCCGAACTTGTTCTCGGATTTTCCGGTCGCAATTTTGGCATGGGTCTTGGCATCCACATCCGGGTTCACGCGAATGGTGATCGGCGCGACCTTGCCCATGGATTCGGCCACAGCGCTAAGCGCCAGTAACTCCGGCTCACTTTCCACGTTGAACTGACGCACACCGCCAGCCAGCGCCATGCGCATTTCATCGGCGGTTTTGCCGACGCCGGAAAACACGATACGTTTACCCGGCACGCCAGCAGCAATTGCGCGGGCATATTCGCCTGCCGACACCACGTCCATCCCGGCGCCCATATTGGCCATCACCCGCAGCACAGCTTGGTTGGAATTGGCCTTCATGGCGTAACAAATCAGATGGTCCATGCCAGCAAGCGCCTGCTGAAACACCTGATAATGCCGCTGCAATGTAGCAGTGGAATATACGTAGAATGGTGTGCCCACTGCGCGGGCAATGTCGGTCAGCGCAACGCCTTCGGCATGCAGTTCGCCGTTTTGATACAGAAAATGGTCCATGCCTAATCCAATGGTCGGGAACGTAAAAACAGATAAAGCGGCAGCCCGCAGGACACGCCAATGCAAAACGTCGCGGGGATGGCGACCAGCGGCAGGTAATCCTTGCGCGCTTGCGCCTCGGCAATAATCCACAACGTCAGGGCAAGTGCGGCAATCGTCAAATCCCACATCAGCCCGCGCGCGGCAGAATTCACCGTCCAAGCCTCAACCATGCCCGGCAGGCTGAAGCCGTTCATCTGAAACCAGTCGACGAAAAAATACATCGGCACAATGGCACCGATAATCGCCAAAACCAGATAGGCTATACGTAGCTGACTCATCCTGCCCCCCAATTCTTTCGCTCCAACCGCTAGGCTGGCGCGCTTTCCGATGCCGCGCCAACCGGCAACGGGTCACCCTTTACACCGCAGCTGGCCAAGGCCAGCGCCAGAAGGCCTGCTGCAATCCACTTCATGCCAAACGCCCTTTCCAAACCTGCACCTGCGTGCGCACATTGCTCGGCGCAGTTCCACCAAGACTTATGCGGCTGGCCACCGAATTATCAATGCCCAGCACAGAATAAACCTCTTGGGTTATGCCTGCATGGCCAGATTGCATTTCGGCCAAGCTCAATTCATCCAAATCACAGCCCTTGTCTTCGGCCAATTTCACCAAGGCCCCGGTCACATGATGGGCCTCGCGGAAGGGCAGGTTTAGCGCCCGCACCAGCCAATCGGCCAAATCAGTTGCCGTTGAAAACGCAGCACCCGCGGCTTTGCGCAACGCAGGGGCATTAGGCGTTAAATCGGCCATCATCCCGGTCATGGCCGCAAGGCTCAGCATCAATGTGTCGGCCGCGTCAAACACTTGTTCTTTATCTTCCTGCATGTCTTTGGAATAGGTCAGCGGCAAGCCCTTCATCATCGTCAAAAACGCCACCAGCGCCCCGTTGATGCGCGCACCTTTGGCCCGGATCAATTCGGCGGCATCCGGGTTTTTCTTTTGCGGCATAATCGAGGATCCGGTCGAGAACCGATCCGACATAATCACAAATTTGAACTGCGCGGATGACCAGATCACCAGCTCCTCAGCCAAGCGGCTTAAATGCGTGCCACAAATGGCCGAGGCTGCCAAAAATTCCATCGCGAAATCACGGTCCGACACGCTATCCAGCGAATTGGCCGTTGGACGATCAAAGCCCAGCGCCTGTGCGGTCATCTCCCGATCAATTGCAAATCCAGTGCCGGCCAATGCTGCGGCACCCAGCGGGCTTTCATTCATCCGCGCGCGCGCATCCACAAACCGCGCCCGATCACGCGCCAGCATTTCGACATAGGCGAGCATATGGTGCCCCCACGTCACCGGCTGGGCGGTTTGCAGATGGGTAAAACCGGGCATCAGCATGTCGGCCCCGACATCAGCCTGTGCCACCAGCACCTTCATCAGCGCCGATATGCCCTCAATCGCTGCATCACACTGGTCACGCACCCACAGGCGAAAATCAACCGCCACTTGGTCATTGCGGCTGCGCGCGGTGTGCAAACGCCCGGCGGGCTCACCGATCAGCACTTTCAGGCGCGCTTCAATATTCATATGAATATCTTCCAGTGCGGTTGAAAATTCAAACGTGCCGCCCTCAATCTCTGACAAGATCGTGAGCAACCCTTCCCGAATGGCTGAAGCATCGCTATCAGTAATAATTCCACAGGCGGCCAGCATGGCGGCATGGGCGCGGCTGGCTTCGATATCTTGCCGATAGAGGCGTTTGTCAAAGCTGATCGAGGCGTTAATCGCCTCCATTATCGCGTCCGGCCCGGCAGCAAACCGTCCACCCCACATTGCATTTGCGCCCGCTTTATTCGACATATCATCCTCCAACCCAAGGCCCGCCATGACCCCGCGAAACTTTATCGTTGCCCTGCTATATGCCGCCGCCGCGCTGGTTGCAAACCCTGCCCTGTCAGGCGAGATGTCTGCAGCGGATCGCACGGCCATTGAAGACATGCGCAGCGACAGTTTGCGGCGGTTGGTCATTCATGAATCGGCGCAGCCCAGAATAGACGCTGGCTATTTTTCGGCCACCGGCGAAAGCCTTGAAATTCCGGCCGATGGGCAGATTCGGCTGATCAACTTTTGGGCCACTTGGTGCGCACCCTGCCGCGAAGAAATGCCCGCGCTGGATGCTCTGCGCGTCGCATTGGAAGGTGAAGCGGTAGTTATGGCCATCGCCACGGGCCGCAATCGGCTTGAGGATATTGAGCGTTTCAACACTGAAACCGGTATTTCAATGCCTGTAAACCTTGACCCGCGCGGCGAAATGGCAAGCGCTTATGGCGTGCTTGGCCTGCCATCAACCATTATTCTGGATGGTGAGGGCCGCGAAATTGCCCGCCTGACAGGGGCCGCCGATTGGGCTGAAGCCGAAGGCATTTTGCGTGCTTTGGCCGTCGCCACCGCTGACTAAGCCCGGCTATGGGCTGGGCAGGTCACGGTGTGGTCATTCACAAGGCCAGCGGCCTGCATGAAGGCATAGCAAATCACCGGCCCGCAAAAATTGAAACCTTCGGCTTTTAGCCGTTTGGACAATTGGGTTGAGGCTTCGGTTTTGGCCGGCACATCGGCCATAGTGCGCACCCGGTTATCCACCGTTTGGCCCCCAACGATATCCCAAATAAACGCGACAAACCCCTGCCCGGCCTCAATCCGCTGCCAGGCCTGCGCGCCTTTTATTGTGGCTAAAATCTTTCCGCGATGCCGGATAATCCCGGCATCGCCAAGTGCTGCCACTATCTCTGCCTCGCCCCAATGGGCTAGAATATCGGGGGCAAACCCGGCAAACCGGGCACGAAAAGCTTCACGCTTGCGCAAAATGGTGATCCAGCTCAACCCGGCTTGGAATGATTCGAGCATCAAAAGCTCAAACAATGCCCGCGATTCGCGGCACGGAACGCCCCATTCGGAATCGTGATAGGCGATATAAAGCGGATCATCCCCGCACCAGCTACAACGCTCGCTCATTTTTACAATCTTTTTAGAACAATTGGTGAAAATTCATAATCCGTTAAGAGATCGAAGGCAATCTTACCCAATGACACCAGATTTCGCCTCTCCTGATCCCACCGTATCGACCCTGCGACGCAGCCGGTCGCGGATAAGGTCTATCGTGACCTCGGCGTTGAACGACGGGCGGATCGGGTTGGCTTGGCAACCGGTGCTCCGCTGCGACTCAAAAGGAATGATCGCCTTTCACGAAGGTTTGATGCGTCTGCGCCTGCCATCGGGCGAAGTGCTGCGCGCCAGCAGCTTTATTGATGAGGTAGAAAACACTCCACTTGGCAGTGAACTTGACCGCGAAGCCTTGCGCATCACCTTACAACTTCTGTCTGCCGACCCACGTGTCAGCCTTTCGGTTAATATCAGTGCCAGTACGATGCTTGATATGGAATGGAACGCGATACTCGCCGATGCCGCCGCACGCGAACCCGAATTGCCCGAACGGCTGATTGTGGAACTGACGGAGCGCGGCGCCATGCGCGACCCCGACAGCACAATCGATTTTCTGGCCCGCAACCGCAAACTTGGCTGTGCCTTTGCAATCGATGATTTCGGCGCTGGCCAAACCGCCTTTGCCTATTTCCGGCGCTTTCGCTTTGACATGGTGAAGATTGATGGTGAATTTATTCGCGATCTGCACCGCAACCCCGATCATGCCGTTCTGGTTGAAGTATTGGTTCGCCTTGCACAACATTTTGACATGTTAACTGTGGCAGAATTCATTGAAAACGCCGACGAAGCGCGCGCCGCCGCCGCACTTGGGGTTGATTGTTTGCAGGGCTATTATTGCGGCCATGCAGGTGATGCGCCCATATTGCTTGATACAGCCCTACGGCGGGCCGCCAGCTAGGATTTACCAACCAGCTTTGACAATTGGTTCTGCATTTCTGAAAGCTGCGTTTTCAACGCGTCCAGCTCATTCTCTCGTGATGCGGCGGGTTTGTTCGCTGGTTTGGCTTCAGCATGCCCAGCTTGTTTTGATTCAGCGTTCGAACCTGCGCCGCCAAATGGCGAAAACATCCGCATCGCATTTTCAAACCATTCCATATTGGTGCGCGCCAGGGATTCCAGATTGGAAATCGCAGGATTAGCACCGAAAGCGGCTGAAATCTGTCCGCGAATGGCTTCTTGGTTCTTCGTAAAAGTTTCCATCGAGGCATCAAGATACCCCGGCACAACACCTTGCAACGTGTCGCCGTATAGCGCGATCAACTGGCGCAGGAAGTTCGTCGGCAACATATTATTGCCCTTGGATTCCGCCTCAAAAATGATCTGAGCGAGCACCGAACGGGTAATATCCTCACCAGTTTTGGCATCTTGCACGACAAAATTTTCGTTATCACGCACCATGGCTGACAAGTTTTCCAGCGTCACATAGCTAGACTTGGCAGTGTTATACAAACGCCGGTTGGCGTATTTTTTGATGATGATCACGCCATCATTTTGCGTAGCATCGGCCACCAGCGTCTCCCTTGCTATTTGAAGCAGTCTAGCCTTCTTTTGCGCTGCCGCAAATACATTTTGCACACGCGAAGGCGTAAGTGCATGCTATGGGCAGGATATGAACGACTCAACCCCGCCTTTAAAGCCCGCCGATCTTCGGCGCGATGCCCAGCGCTATCTGGATCTTTGGGAACAGAACCTAGATCTTTTGGCGGGCCGCAGCAAACTCGCTGAAACCCCAAAACCTCCGGCCAAACAGGCATGACTATCGCCCCACACCGCATTGGCGCCCCACAACCTTTGGCCCAGCATATTGGTCAAATGCTCGCATCATATCAGGCAGCATTAACCGGCGCGGCAGCGGCAGAACACCCCAATTTTCCATGGGATCCCGCGCTTGATGTGTCCGATCTGAGGCCTCCAGACCCGGTTTACCTTGCCGCAGAAATCGCCCAGCGCATGTCTGATACATTGGCGGGGTTAGAACGTTGGCAGGCCCATCCTTACTTCCGGCCCGCCAACAAGGCGCCGACCCTCTGGCAAGCGGGCAGTAGCCGATTGCTGGATTATTCAACACCCGAAACGCCCAAAAACGCGCCAAAGGTTCTGGTGCTGCCCTCTCTCGTCAACCGCGCTTATGTGCTGGACTTGTTGCCCGGTCATTCAGCTATGGTCCGCCTATCTGATGCCGGATTGCGGCCGTATTTGCTCGATTGGGGCGCACCCGGCATAGATGAGGCTGGGTTTGGAATTGATGACTATGTTGCACACGCGCTTGGCGTGATGGAGCAATTGGGGCCGACCCATCTGCTTGGCTATTGCATGGGCGGCACTTTGGCCGCGGGCATTGCCGCGCGCCACCCAGCGCTGGTCCGCAGCCTCGTAACCCTTGGCGCCCCGTGGGATTTTCATGCCGATGGCGGCTCGCGCGCACAATTAAGGCTGATCTTTGGGCAAAATAACGGCTTTACTGCCGATACCATGTTGGCCACGCTGGCCCGTGATTATGGCCATATTCCCGCGGCGGTTTTTCAATCGCTCTTTGCTCTACTCAACCCCTTGGCCTTTGCCCGCAAGTTTCGCCGTTTTGCGGCGATGCCCGCGGATGAACCGGCAGCGTTGCTGTTCGTCGCATTAGAAGATTGGCTGGCCGATGGTATCGCCATGTCAGCCCCAGCCGCGCGTAGCCTGTTGCTGGATTGGCATTTGCACAGCCAGCCCGCCAAGGGCGAATGGTTACTTGGTGGCCAACCCGTGCTGGCCACAGATATTCGCTGTCCAACACTGGTTATCGCTGGCCAACACGACAATATAGCGCCCGCACCAAGCGCATTGGCGCTGGCCGCCAACCTGCCGCAGGCCCAAAGGCGCACGGCCCCAACTGGCCATGTCGGGTTAATCACATCCGCGCAATCTGCCCCCAAAATTTGGGATGACATTGCACTGTTCATCCGCGACACTTAGAACAGGTGACAGCTCGATCACGACCATTTATGTTGCACCGCAACAAAACCGCACAAAGGATCACGCCATGACCAACATCGTAATTGCATCCGCTGCCCGCACCGCCGTTGGCAGCTTTCTTGGCTCATTTGCCAATACTCCTGCCCATGAACTTGGCGCGGCCGCCATCCGCGCCGTGCTGGAACGCGCTGGTGTTGATGCAGCCGATGTCTCAGAAACCATCCTTGGCCAAGTTCTGACAGCGGGTCAGGGCCAGAACCCGGCCCGTCAGGCACATATTAACGCGGGCTTGCCCATTGAAAGTTCAGCTTGGGGCATCAACCAAGTTTGTGGTTCGGGCCTGCGCGCCGTGGCGCTTGGCGCCCAGCATATCATGCTTAACGACGCGGAAATCGTTGTTGCCGGCGGTCAGGAAAGCATGAGCCTGTCACCCCATGTGGCCAATTTGCGCGCTGGGCAGAAAATGGGCGATATGGCCTTTGTCGACTCTATGATCAAAGACGGCCTGTGGGACGCCTTCAACGGTTACCACATGGGCACCACCGCTGAAAACGTTGCACAACAGTGGCAAATCAGCCGTGAAGCACAAGACGAATTCGCCGTTGGCAGCCAGAACAAGGCTGAAGCCGCGCAAAAGGCTGGCAAATTCGCCGACGAAATCGCTCCCTTCACCGTAAAAACGCGCAAAGGCGATATCATCGTTGATCAAGACGAATATATCCGCCACGGCGCCACGCTGGAATCAATGCAAAAGCTTCGCCCGGCATTTTCAAAAGACGGCACTGTGACGGCGGCCAATGCTTCAGGCCTGAACGACGGTGCCGCCGTGACCCTACTGATGACCGAAGAAAACGCGACCAACCGCGGCATTCAGCACCTCGGCCGCATCGCCGGTTACGCAACTGCAGGCCTTGATCCTTCCATCATGGGCGTCGGCCCGGTTATGGCCTCGCGCAAGGCCTTGGCCAAAGCGGGTTGGACTGTAGATGACCTTGATTTGGTAGAGGCCAATGAGGCCTTCGCCGCGCAGGCCTGTGCTGTGAACAAAGAAATGGGCTGGGATCCGGCCATTGTTAACGTCAATGGCGGCGCTATCGCCATCGGCCACCCCATCGGTGCTTCGGGCTGCCGCGTTCTTAACACGCTGCTGTTTGAAATGCAGCGCCGCGATGCAAAGCGCGGCCTTGCCACATTGTGCATTGGCGGCGGCATGGGCGTCGCCCTGTGCGTTGAGCGCTATTAACCTCGCCGCAGCCCAGCGCTGCCCTTTGATGTAATTGCATAAGCAGGAGACAAGATATGACGAAAATCGCACTCGTAACCGGTGGCACACGCGGCATTGGCGCCGCAATTTCGGTCGCACTCAAGGCCGCAGGCTATAGCGTTGCAGCAAACTATGCTGGCAATGACGACGCCGCAGCCGCCTTTACAGCTGAAACCGGCATCCCGACCTATAAATGGTCAGTCGCCGATTACGATGCTTGCGTTGCGGGTATCGCCAAAGTTGAAGCGGACCTAGGCCCGGTTGACGTTCTGGTCAACAATGCGGGCATTACCCGCGACGGCATGTTCCACAAAATGACCCGTGAACAATGGTCCGAAGTGATCGACACCAACCTGTCGGGCGTGTTCAACATGACCCACCCAATATGGTCTGGCATGCGCGATCGTAAATTTGGCCGCGTTATCAACATCAGCTCGGTCAATGGTCAAAAAGGCCAAGCAGGTCAGGCCAACTATTCGGCAGCCAAGGCTGGCGATATCGGCTTTACCCGTGCATTGGCCCAAGAAGGCGCGCGCGCAGGCATCACCGTTAACGCGATTTGCCCCGGCTATATCGGCACAGAAATGGTTCGAGCCATCCCTGAAAAAGTGCTGAACGAACGCATCATCCCGCAGATCCCCGTCGGCCGCCTTGGTGAACCCGAGGAGATTGCCCGCTGCGTTGTATTTCTGGCCAGCGATGATGCAGGCTTCCTGACCGGCTCCACCATTTCGCCTAATGGGGGCCAGTTCTTCAGCTAATTGCTCTGCAACTGAGTATAGGCTAATTTGGGGCGGCAATGATGCCGCCCTTTTTTATTGGATTAACCATTGGCTGAGCCTTCAAACAAATTGACGACCCACACTCCAATTCCATTACCCAGCATTGCAGTTTCAATGCAGATGGTTGCAAAACATCATGGAGTTTCGGGCTGGCGACAGCTGATTGATATCGTAAAGCTACGCTTTGGCCCGGGAAAAATCAGCCCACACGAGTATTATCAACAGCGCCTTTATCGAGCATCGTTGAGCCGCGCTGATAAGCGCTGTTATCAAGGTGCATCGCAGTCCTATAAGCTTATTGCTGCTACAACTGCCCCAGAACATTTCGGCAGTCGATCAATCTTAGATGATAAGCCCGTATTTCTGGCACTGTGTGAGGCAAGTGATATTCCGGTCACGCACACGCAGGGCCGGTTTTCTTTGATCCGACAAATTGGTCAATGGGCGCATCTAGACAGCGCGGATGCAATTGCAGATTTTCTTCTTAAATCGGCAAAATATCCGTTGTTCGGCAAGCCTGATGCCGGGCGCCAATCGTATGGCTGCGTGCAAATTGAACGACTTACCGATGACGGACATTTGGTCTTTGTCGGAGAGGAAATTGGACCGCATGTTAATGCTTTAGCCGCTGAGATAGAGCAAAAATTTCCCGGGGGGTATTTGTTTCAAACCTGTCTCGAGACGGCTGTTCCACTTCGCGCGCTTACACCCGATGCAATTGGCCCACTTCGGATTATGACGATTTATGACAAACAAGATGAACCAAGCGCACTACTTGGCCTAATGCGGAGTCCATTGAGTGGCACATATGCCGGCCCTGGCAAAGGCAAGCAGATAGTGATGTCGACTGTTGATCTGCAAAATGCCGTTCTAATGAAAAGCAAGTTATATGAAGGCGGCAAAACTCAACACATATCGACACATCCGATAACCGGCATTGATTTAGATGGTTTTTCCTTACCCCAATTGCCAGATGCCATTAAGCTGGCGCTGCGCAGCCATAAAATGCTGCCAATGATCGGTGTAATTGGCTGGGACATTGCGATGACAGACCACGGTCCAGTTATCATTGAAGGCAATAGCAATCCTGCCGTCGGGAAGTATCAAGCTGTGGATGAGCGCGGCATTCTCAACCCCGACTTCGCGCCCAAAATTGCAGCCGCGCAAGCGCGTGCGGCAGCCCAGTCCGCAACACTACAGGCTATTACCAATGCGCGCCAAAAAGGGACAATCCGCGAGTTGGTCGCTTTGGAGCGGAGCAAGTTCAAATCCTAGCTGGCGCAGGCAATACAACAGCGCTAGATTGCCGCGAAATCTTTGCGGAGCATGCCCATGAAAATCGGAATTCTTGAAACCGGCAATGTGTCAGATGAATTGAAAGCCCGGTTTGGCGGCTATCAATCCATATTTCATGCGCTTATCCGTAGCCAAATGCCTGATGCGGAATTTGTGGATGTGTCGGTTGTAAATGGTGACCCGCTTGGCAAGCCACAGGATGCCGATGGCTGGCTGATTACCGGGTCTCGTCATGGCGTTTATGATGATGTTCCGTGGATCCCCGCGCTCAAAGATTTCGCGCGCGCTTGCATTGAACAAGGCGTTCCTGTTGTGGGTATTTGCTTTGGTCACCAATTGCTGGCCGATGCGATGGGCGGAAAGACCGAAAAATCGGACAAGGGCTGGGGCTTGGGCGTGCATGAATATGCAACCCATGATCTGCCAAGCTGGATGTCCCCGCTCAAGGGCAGCTTTAAGTCGCATGCCGTGCATCAAGATCAGGTTGTAACCCCGCCCCCCGGCGCGACCGTTATTGCCGGGTCCGATTTTTGCCCCTATGCAGCAATGGTTTACGGCGATCCAGAACATCCAAGCGCTATTTCCATTCAGTCTCACCCCGAAATGTCTGCTGAATTTGTCCAAGGGCTGATTGATACCCGGCTGGGTGCAATTGTTGCACCGGACCGCATTGCACAGGCCGAGGCTGGCTTGGGCCAAGAGGTTCAGAATAAGATTTGGGCAGAGCTAATCGGCAAATTTTTGCAAGCTGCCGCCGTTCAGCGCGCCACTGCATGAAACCGACCACTCGGGCGACACTGATCGGCACAGGCGCGGTCATGCTCTGGGCGCTGCTGGCGCTTCTTACTGCGCTTTCGGGCGACCTGCCGCCGTTTCAGCTGTCGGCCATTTGCTTTGCCCTAGGGGCGCTTATTGGTCTGCCAGGCTTGTGGCGACAGCGGGCCGCCTTGGGTGGGCTGAGTGTGCGGGTTTGGTTGCTGGGGGTCTATGGCATATTTGGCTATCATTTCTTTTATTTCACTGCGCTGGCCAATGCCCCTGCTGCCGAAGCCAGCCTAATTGCCTATCTTTGGCCCCTGTTCATCGTGCTGTTTTCCGCCCTTCTGCCGGGCGAAAGCCTGCGCCGCATGCATATTCTTGGTGCTGTCATCGCGTTTATCGGTGCGGGGCTATTGCTAAGCAATGGTGGGTTAAACCTGCAAGCTGGCGCTTGGAAAGGCTTTCTGGCTGCGGGCATTTGTGCGCTGATCTGGTCAAGCTATTCAGTGGGCAGCCGCGCTGTCGGACAGGTGCCCAGCGCCATTATCGCCGCATATTGTGCTCTGTCAGCCGTTTTGGCCACGCTTTGCCATTTGGCCTTTGAAACAACGGTCTGGCCTGCCAGCACCAGACAATGGGGCGCGTTGCTGCTGCTTGGCCTAGGCCCTGTGGGGCTGGCGTTTTATATTTGGGATATCGGGGTGAAGGGTGGCAACATCCAGCTTCTGGGCGTCATGGCATATGCCG
>Ga0102812_10001550_pt1 | contig 15968 bp, 17 predicted proteins | sample ColrivemetaGS713_FD_79334 | JGI IMG/M metagenome (GOLD analysis project Ga0102812, IMG submission 79334) | Estuarine microbial communities from the Columbia River estuary - Flood tide ETM metaG S.713 | ecosystem: Environmental > Aquatic > Marine > Intertidal zone > Estuary | place: USA... | reverse complement strand
CGATTAAAATTCGTGGTTTTCATTTCGCCTCCGTTAAACTCTATTTCTTCATATAAAGCATATCCTATACCCATAGTAATACCTCCTTCGGTTTGCAATGTCGCTCCATGTGGATTTACTACTTGCCCCATATCTTGAGAACAAACGATTCTAATGGGTTGTACCTCGCCTGTTGTTTTATCAACAAATACTTCGGCAATCATTGCAACGAGAGTACCTGCATCTTGTCCAAGTGCAATTCCATAGCCATGTCCTGGTTTTTTTTCTTTGTCATAACCAAATGTTTCAGCAGCCAATTGCAATGTTGCAATCATTTCTTTATTTTGCAGGTTGTTCAATCGGAAATCCATGGGGTTAATTCCGGCTCCATGTGCCACAACATCAATATGGGATTCTCGTGCAAAAGTGGTAGTGTTATTTCCAGGAGCCCTCCAAGCTCCCGTCCCAAACGGATGAACATTTGCTTGATTGAAAGATCTAATTCGTTTATTTGGAATGGCATAAAACAATTCGGTTCCCCTTGTTCCGGCACAGTAAATATCAAAATCCCAAACTTTTAGTTCCCCATTGCTATCCGTACCACCGGCAACTTTTACCACCGCTGCAGTCCGGAAATTATCGTACATAAATTCTTCTTTCCTGCTCCATACCAATTGCACCGGCTTACCACATAATTTTGCTATGGTAGCTGCCTCAACAGATTGCTGGCTGTTTGATTTTCCACCAAAACCGCCGCCCAAAAATATTTGTTTGACATGTACTTTCTCTAAAGGCATCTGTAATGCTTTCGCAACAGAAGATCTGGTGCCAAACGGACTTTGTGTGGAGGCCCATATAGTCACTTTGTCTCCTTCAAAATAGCAAGTAGCTACATGAGTTTCGATGGATGCATGCGCTTTATACCCATCGTGATACGTTGCTTCAACATAAATCGTTGAAACTTCTTTACCTAATTGTAAACTTCCTTCTTGCTCAAATACTTTATTATCTTGAATAGTATCTTCTAAATATTGAAATATGGTTTCTTGATTTACCTCAGCTACAGGAGAATTCCAATCGACTTTAACGCTTTTAGCCGCTAGTTTTGAAACTTCTGGGTCACTATGTACAACAGCAACCAAATCGCCATTTTCCACCAACTGTACTCCATCATATTCAGATAATTTTGAAGCATCGATTCTTATTTTTTTAGAACCAAATACTTCTGGTCGCACAATAGTTGCATGTACCATTCCAGGTAAAAGGATATCTCCCGAAAATTTTGCTTTTCCTGTAACTTTTGCTTCGGCATCTAAACTCCTAATAGGTTTACCTATTAACTTAAAATCTTTGGCTTTTTTTAATTCAGGTTTCTTTGTTAAACTTCGAACAATCTTTTTGCCTTTGGTCAATTCTGAATACCTTATTTTTTTAGACGAATCATTCTTCACTGAAACTACCCCATGAATTACCTCTAGTGAAGTCTTGTTCAAACCAAAATGTTCCGATGCAAGATCCAGTAAGACTTCCCGTGCTTCTGCAGCGGCGGCTCTCAATACCGGATCTATAAAACGTGTAGTTAAAGAGCCCCACGTACCCGCATCATAAGGACACAATTCTGTATCGCCCATAACCATATCCACATCGTAAATAGAAACTTCCAATTCCTCTGCCACTACCTGTGCCAGTGAGGTAATAATTCCTTGTCCCATTTCAATTTTACCTGTAAAACAATCTACTCTACCATCTTGTTTTACCCGCAAATAGGCATTAAAATCAAGTTCCTCTATTAGTTGTCCATCTTGTGCAAAAAGGGAGCTAAACGACATTTCACCCAAACAAAACACAACAATTACACCTCCACCTAAATTTTTTATAAATTTTCTTCTACTATATGTAGTTTCATTTTTAATAATTGATTTCATAATTTTACTTTTTTAGGCATTTCTTTTCCTGCTGTTTCAATAGCATCCACAATACGATTGTAAGCACCACATCTGCATAAATTAGTTTCCATTCCAACTATAATTTTTTCCCGACTTGCATTTGGGTTTTGCAACAGAAAACCATAGGCATTCATAATCATACCAGAAGTACAAAACCCACATTGTAAGGCATCATGAGAAATAAATGCTTTCTGTATTGGGTGCAATTTCCCTTCGTCGCTTAATCCTTCTATCGATATAATTTCTTTACCTTCCATATCCTCTGCTAGAGTCTTACAAGAACGTACCGGTTCTTTGTCCATCAGTACTGTACATGCACCACATTCTCCAATGCCACAGCCATATTTTGTGCCTGTTTGCTCCAAATATGTTCGAATTACAGTTAGTAAAGACTCTTGGCCTTGCACTTCTAAAGATACAGGCTTGCTATTTAAAGTAAAATTAATCCGTTTCATCTTTTACTATTATTTATTTATGCGATTGAATTTGCTTATTTTTCAGCGTATAAAAATCTCAATCAATTTAAGAAATAAATAACAAATTATGTACTAAAACATCTCCAAATATTCCAATAACACTTTGGTTTATTTATTATTACATTAAATAAAAAAACTAAGAGAATCGAAAAACACCTATTATACCGATCTGAAATATCGATAATGATACTTTTATTCTGCATATGATTATTTTGCCAACAAGCTAAAAAAATGAGAGCAAAAAGAAACACAATTATTGAATCTCTTAAAAACAATTGTTTTTCCATATTACGAAATTTGAATTTAAACTTAGTTTTTTACATTTTCTTTTAATATAAAATAGAAAATCCTCGCACACAAACACGCAATTTTACATTAAAAACAAAAGCCAGTAAATGTGTACGTTAGGGATAGTAGCGGAAAGCTCACAGCGAGGTAGGAGCGAGGTCTTGTAGCGAATAGCTCGACCCCTTATCGGTAACGCCCAAATAATTATTAATTTAATTGTTGGAAATTGAATTTTGAGTGTTGTACTTTTGCGGCAAGTAAATCGCCTTATCGCTCAAGTTTTACTTGGGAGGAAAGTCCGAACACCGTAGTGCAACATAGTGGCTAATAACCACCAGTCGTGAGGCTAGGAAAAGTGCAACAGAAAGTATGTACAGGTCATGCTGTAGTGAAACCAGGTAAACTCTATGTGGTGCAATGTCATGTATACCAACGTTTGAGGGCGGCACGCTCGATTGTTGGAGGGTAGGCAGCTAAAGTGTATTGGCAACAATGCACTCAGATAAATGATAAGGGCTATTTCTTTTTAGGAATTCTTTTTCTAAAAAAGAAAAAGTACAGAATTCGGCTTATAGATTTACTTGAATTTAATTAATAAACCCTTCTTAAAATTTTTAAGAAGGGTTTATAGTTAAGAATTGGTTGGTTGATGTTATTATTTTGAAGAATATGATAAGTCTGGACGCATTTCGCCTGAATACTCTTCGAATCTGGAAGCATTATCCATAACCTTGCTAAAAGCTTCCCATCGGTCTGGACCTAAAACCACTTCATTTGCTTTTCCTTTTGTAGCAGAATCTATTTCGTCTTTAGCAGAAATAGCAACCAAATAAAAATCTTCTGATGTACCAAAGCCATTTCTATAGACACGATAATACTGTTTAGAACCTTTAGCTGCATGAAGTTCCTTTACAGCCTTCATGCCTTCACGTACTTTTGCTGCATTTGAAGGTGTGAAATAAATATAGAACCATTTGCGGTAATTTTGACCTTCCTGGGTCATAGAAATACCTTCTGGCATAAAGGTTAACTCTTCGGCTAAATGAATTATATATGTTCTGTGTGAATCGTAGCATTTATCGAAATTTGTAAACATTTCACCCCATTTATCCCCCATTTTATTAGCCATATCTGCAAAAGGGCGTTTATCTAAATCTGCCATATTTTCAAGAGGAGTAATGTACATGTATTTCATGTCGCTAGTTGCTGCTGTAGCCCAATTTGTTTGAGGGTTATGGAGTTTACAGGCATCGTTAAATGCTTTTGCTGTTTTTTCATACTCCTTAATCATGGAAGGTTTTACATTGTCCTGGTGTATTTGATATGATTTTTGTGCCTGCGATAAATTAAAGGCAAAGCATAAAATGACTGCCAGTAAAAAAGTTGATTTAATTGTTTTCATAATTTAATGTTTTTGGTTGGTTAAATTAATTAGCTTTTTGGTGGAGTGATTCCTAATTGATTGAACATAATTTGATTATCAAAATAGGCGTCCTCACTAATAAATTTTCCCGCTGCATTTAAAGTCCAAATACTAAAGCCGTTAACTTTTATCTTTTTTCCTGTTGCGGCATTGCCCATAAAATCTCCATTATGTGTTCCTGTAACTGTCCAGCTTATGTATGCTTTATTGCCTTTAATATCCAATTTGGTAGCTAAAACTTTAAAGTCAGGAAATGCAGTGACGAACGTTTTCATAAATCCTTCATAATCAGTAATATTTTTCAATTCAAGATTACCATTTGTTGTTCTTACAAGTTTTTCAACGGAAAGGGATTTTAGATTGCTGATATCATGGGCATTCCAACCTTCTACAACTTTATTAATTGATTCTAGAATAGCTTTGTCTTCAAGGGCCATATTGTTTACAGCTTCTATTTCTGCTAACGCAACTGTAATAGGATTTGAATCATAATAATCATACATTTCTACAACTTTTCCATTAACGTATTGGGCAGTTATATGAACGGGCACATCAATTTCTTTACCATTCTCTTTTAGTATTCCATGCCAATTGGCCCAATAATTTACCCAAGTTTCATCATCACTATCCAATACCATTTCGGCAAAAGTCCCTTTGTCTTGAAACCCGTAGGAAGAGAAGTTTGAAAGCATTTCTCTTTGTGCACTTTCGAGATCAGATGCGGAGATACTTTTAAGTGAATTAATATACAGTTTAGCCGTATCAGCAAAATGGGTGTGCCATGTTTTCCAATCGCCATTTCCATATTCAGATATGCTGGCTTTAAAAGCATTAATTTCAGGAGACTCTGAAAAATAACGCTGTTTTTCTTTTTGGCATGATGTAATAAGCACTACAGTCAATACAAATAATAAAAGTTTTTTCATTTTGTTTATGGTTTTTGTGGTTAATATTAATAGCAACCCATAAACATAATCAAGAAAAAAATAATTTCTCGTGTATAAAGTAAAGTAAAAAATGGAGCCTGGGACTCTTAGGGAGAACTCTAATGTACTGAAAAAAAAGGAATTATAAAAAAAAAATAAAATTAGCTATTCTCGAAGAAGCTAAACATATTGCCTCCGTAGCTTTTTGAGTAAGTAAAATTTTGCAATTTTGAAAGGTCAGAATGCTTAGAATGCTCAATAATTAAAAGCCCACCTTCTAATAATAAATTGTTTTGAAAAATGAGCTCTGGTATTTTAGAAAACTGTTCATCTGAAAAACTATAGGGTGGATCTGCAAATATAACATTCGCTTTAAATGTTGATTTCTCTAAATATTTAAACACATCACTTTTAATTGTTTGAATGGGCATCTTAAAAGCTTTGGCCGTCTCGTTAATAAACTTTATGCAACCAAAATCTTCATCTACACAAGTTATTTGTTCTGTGCCTCTTGAGGCAAATTCATAGCTAATATTTCCAGTCCCAGCAAAAAGATCTAATACAGTTATGTCGTCAAAATAAAAGGTGTTATTTAAAATATTAAACAACGATTCTTTAGCCATATCCGTAGTTGGACGAACAGGTAATTTTTTTGGAGCAACAATCTTCCTGCTTTTATAAATACCTGAAATTATGCGCATTATAAGCTTTTTATTAAAGAAAAGTTCGAATATTCAGAAGTTGGTTCTTCTTTATAAGTAAAAGTATCATTTCTATTACCAAAGGTAACATTTCGTATGTATTTATAAGCTATTGAATGAAGTTCATCGTTTTCTATAACATCACTTAAAAAGACCAAATTAATAGTTTCAGGGTTTAAGTTTAATTGTTCTAGTACAAATAAGATGTAATAAATAAAATCTTCGTTTGTATTGTATTCAAAAGTATTATAAAGCAGAAGTTTAGATTTGTCAACTACAATGGTTTCAAAATGATTTTTACTAACATTTACATATATTTTAGAAGAAGTTGAATTTTTTTCTATCAGAAGAATCTCTTCAATTAAAACAGTCGACACATGTTTATATGTGAATGCTCCGAAATGGTCATATATAAAATTATTAACACTTATATATGGCACATAAATATTAATGCTTTCGTTTATGGCTAATTGATCGTAAGCTAAAAAATCTGATACAAGAATTTTTGAATTAAATTTTAAATAATCGGCAATGCAATCTTCATTAAATAGCGACTTAGGTACTAGCGTTGATAGTTCATTGTCGTGCAAGACGATAATAGAACTGAACTTATTTTGAAACACATTATCAGTATTTAAAATATGTTTTAGTTTATCTAAAAGTTCTAAATGATTTAACTTCTTTGAAAAATTTAATTCTTTTAAAGTTAAAATCGTGTTAGAATCTCTTTGCAGTATACAAAAAGAAAGTCCACTCAAACTTATTTGAATGGACAATTCTAGATTAGTTAGTTTGTTTGAAATTTTATTCGTTTGAGCCATAAGTTTTTGGCCAATTCCCGTTGGTATTAACCTCGTTCATTGATCCTACTTTTAAAGCGTCTCCATTAACACCGTCAACTGAAACTACTTGGTTTTCTTGTATAACCATATCTTTATCTTGGTCAAATAAAATAATATTCTTTTTAACCGAAGCTTCAAACACAGGGATTTTTATATCGTTTTGCTCAATAAATCCAGCTTTCAATACAAATTTCTCTCCTTCTTTGCCAACTGGTACATTCATCATTGTTTTATAGCGAGTAGAGGTTTTAAACAAAGAATCTTTTACAGGTACAAATCCTAAAGTATCTATTACAACAATATCTTTCATCATTGTACTTAAACCAAAACGCTTATTAGCTTCAGCATCTACAACACTAGAATCCCTTCTTTGTATAATGGTAAACTGCCCTGTTTCTATAAATTTCACTAAATCGTCATAGCTATCGGTAAAGGATCCCTTTACTTGCTTATAAGCTAATTGAGCATCTCTTATATCTTTTAAATTTTTAATAACTATGGCGTATCGTTTATTTTTTTCCTGATTAAATATAACAGGCGTGTAAATAGATAAATAAGTTTGATATGCTAGAAAAGCAATAAGCACCCAAAGAACCACACTTAAAATGGGTTTAAATTTTGATGGTATAAATTTGTCAACTAATTTAACCAACACAATTGTAAATATAACAACTGCAACAGCAATAAGAATAAATTTCAGCATAATCGTTTTTAATTAAAAAGTTTATTAAAGGTCTAACGCAAATCTACAATTTTTTTTTAATCGCAAAAACGTATTGAGACTAAAAATCATTTCTATCTTTGAATAATTTGTAATTTACCTCAAATAATGACGTCATCTGAATTTTATTCCCTTATAAAACAGCAATTTCCATTTAATCCCACAATAAAACAAAATATAGTTTTACAACTTCTTTCAGAATTTATTTTTAATTCATCATCAAATTCACTTTTTCTACTAAAAGGCTACGCTGGTACTGGAAAAACCACTATTGTAGGCACAATTGTTAATAATTTATGGAAAGCTAAAAAAAATTCTGTATTAATGGCACCAACTGGTAGAGCTGCTAAAGTAATTTCTAATTATTCCGGAAAAGAAGCATTTACCATTCATAAAAAAATATATTTTCCAAAAAAGGAGAAAGGAGGAGGTGTTTCTTTTGTTTTGCAACCTAATAAACATAAAAATACCATATTTATAGTAGATGAAGCTTCCATGATTCCAGATACACCAGGCGATTCTAAATTATTTGAAAATGGATCACTTTTAGACGATTTAATGCAATATGTGTATTCTGGTCATCATTGTAAATTACTTTTAATTGGTGATACAGCCCAATTACCACCTGTTAAGTTAGATTTAAGTCCTGCTTTAGATGAAAATATTTTGACTTTAAATTACAATAAAGAAGTAACTAAAATGGAATTAGATGAAGTTGTTAGACAAGAACAAGATTCTGGTATTCTTGCAAATGCGACAGTTTTACGTGAAGCTTTGACAAATGGTGTTTGCGATTCATTTAAATTCGATTTAGCAAACTTTAAGGATATTATAAGACTTATTGACGGGCAAGAAGTTATGGACGCCATAAACGATTCTTATAGTGATTTAGGTAATGAAGAAACAGCTATTATTGTAAGAAGTAATAAACGTGCTAATTTATATAACCAACAAATAAGAAACCGAATATTGTATAATGAAAGTGAATTATCGGCGGGAGATTATTTAATGGTCGTTAAAAATAATTATTTTTGGATTAAACCAACAACAGAAGCTGGATTTATAGCAAATGGCGATATTGTTGAAGTTTTGGAAATTTTTAAAATAGAAGAACTGTATGGGTTTCGCTTTGCGGAAGTAAAAATACGCATGGTAGATTACCCAAAAATGAGTCCATTTGAAACCGTTTTACTATTAGATACTATTGAATCTGAAACACCATCATTACCTTATGAAGATTCAAACAGATTGTATCAGGAGGTAATGAAAGATTTCGAAAATGAAACTAGCAATTATCGAAAGTTTTTAAAAGTAAAAGGAAGCAAACATTTTAATGCCTTACAAGTAAAGTTTTCATATGCTATAACCTGTCATAAATCGCAAGGTGGACAGTGGAATACTGTGTTTGTAGAACAACCTTATTTACCAAATGGGATCGATAAAGAATATTTAAGATGGTTATATACAGCAGTTACCAGAGCTAAAGAAAAACTGTATCTTATTGGCTTTAAAGACGATTTTTTTGAGGAATAGTTTTTAATTAGATAATTTTATGACTGTAGAAACAATAATTAGTATTTGTCTAGGAATCGGACTTGCGGCGTCGGTAGGTTTTAGAGTGTTTTTACCATTGTTCGCTCTAAGTTTAGCATCGTATTTTGATGTTTGGCACCTTAACGCATCCTGGCAATGGATTGGGAGCACAACTGCTTTAATTACACTAGGTGTTGCAACAGTTGTTGAGATTTTCGCTTATTTTATCCCTTATATAGACAATCTTTTAGACAGTGTCTCTGTGCCATTAGCTGCTTTAGCAGGAACAGTGGTTATGTTATCGACGGTTTCCGATTTAAGTCCGGTTATTACCTGGGCATTAGCAATAATTGCAGGCGGTGGAACTGCGGCAGTAATCTCTGGAACATCGGCAACCACGCGTTTAGCATCAACCGCAAAAACAGGAGGTTTAGCAAATCCTTTAGTTTCAACGTTAGAAACAGGAACAGCCCTAATAATGACTGTTATATCAATATTTCTACCCATTTTAGCTATTGTTTTAGTAGTTATGTTGTTTTTTATTATTTATAAAGTTTATAAAAAGTTTAAGCCAACTAAAGCCTAAACCTTCAATAATTATTATATTTTTGATGTAGAATTAATATAGATAGATGAAAATAATTTCAATGATTCCAGCACGTTATAGTGCATCACGCTTTCCAGGAAAACTAATGCAAGACCTTGGAGGTAAAACTGTTATTCTACAAACCTATGAAGCTACCGTTGCTACCAAATTATTTGACGATGTTTTTGTTGTAACCGACAGTGAAATTATTTTTAATGAAATTAAAGATAATGGAGGGAAAGTAATAATGAGTAAAAAGGAGCATGAATGTGGAAGCGACAGAATTGCCGAAGCTGTTGAATTTATGGATATTGATATTGTAATAAATGTTCAAGGAGATGAACCTTTTACCGAGAAAGAATCTTTAAAGAAACTGATTGAAGTTTTTAAAGAAGATGATAAAAAAAATATTGACCTAGCGTCCTTAATGGTTCATATTATAGATCAGGATGAAATAAATAATCCTAATACCGTTAAAGTTATTGTTGATAAATCAAACTTCGCTTTATACTTTTCAAGAAGCCCGATTCCATATCCAAGAGATAAGGCTGTGGGCGCAAAATATTTTAAACACAAAGGCGTTTATGCCTTCAGAAAAGAAGCGATTCTCGATTTTTATAGGTTGCCAATGTTACCTTTAGAGGCTTCAGAAAAAATTGAATGTATTCGCTATTTAGAATACGGAAAACGTATTAAAATGGTTGAAACCGATGTGCAAGGTGTAGAAATTGATACACCAGAAGATTTAGAACGTGCCAAAAAATTATGGAAATAAATTATAATAACATAAAAGTTATAGGGTTTGATGCCGATGACACTCTTTGGGTTAATGAAACTTATTTTAGAGAAGCAGAAATAGCGTTTGGTAAATTATTATTTGAATATGAAACCCTGAACACTATAGATCAAGAACTGTTTAAAAAAGAAATTGACAATCTTCCATTATATGGATATGGAATTAAGGCGTTTGTGCTTTCTATGGTCGAAAGTGCTTTAGAACAATCGAATTACAATGTGTCTAACCAAGCTATTTCTGCTATTTTAAATATAGGGAAAGACATGTTAAATAAACCAGTAGAGTTACTGGATGGTGTTGAGGAAGTTTTAAAACATTTTTCGAAAAAATATCGATTGATTTTGGCTACAAAAGGTGATTTATTGGACCAAGAACGAAAATTGGAAAAGTCTGGTTTAACAAAATATTTTCATCATATAGAAGTATTAAGTGATAAGCAAGAAGTTAATTATTCAAGATTGCTTAATCATTTAGATATTAATCCATCAGAGTTTTTAATGATAGGCAATTCTTTGAAATCGGATGTTTTACCTTTAGTAAATATTAAAGCTCATGCTATTCACGTGCCTTTTCATACTACTTGGGCACACGAACAAGTAACAGAACAGGAAACAAATGGTAAGGCATACAAAACAATCAGTAGTTTAAGAGAATTAATAAAATTATTAAATTAGTTTGAAAGTAATTGACATAAATTCCTGGAATAGGAAGCTTCATTATAAACATTTTATTGCACTAAAAGATCCATATTTTTCAGTTACAATACCTATTGATGTTACCAAGGCGTATCAGTTTTCAAAAGAAAACAACATTAGTTTCTTCGGTAGATACCTGCATGATTGTATGCGAGGGATTAATGCTGTTAAAAATTTTAAATATAGAATTGAAAATGATTTGGTAGTTGAATACGATAGGATACATGCGTCTCCAACATTGATGCGGCCAGATAATACTTATGGATTTTCATTTATTGATTTCAATGAAAATTTAAATGTTTTTATAAAGAATATTGAAGCTGAAAAAGAAAGAATTAATAAGACAACGGATCTATATCCACCAAAAAACGGAATAAATTGTATTCATTGTTCAGCTTTACCATGGTTTCAATTTTCGGGACACAAAGAACCATTTTCGGGAGTGTTAGATTCGGTACCTAAAATAGCTTTCAGTAAAGTTGAAAAAACAAAATCAAAATTAATTATGAATGTTTCGGTTAGCGTAAATCATGCATTAGTAGATGGATATCATGTTGGATTGTTTGTCGAAAAATTTCAGAAATATTTAAACGAGTAATTTTAATAGTACTATTTTTACAATTAGAAAAAGAAAATATATTAAATGAGTTATAGAAACTTTCCAATGGTACCACGAGTTATTTTTGGCAGAGGTAGCTTCAATCAATTAGGCGAAATTTTGGACCACAAACGCTTAAATATGAATGCCCCATTTATTTATTTAGTCGATGATGTCTTTAAAAACAATACATCGTTACTATCTAGAATTCCGTTAACATACGACGATAAAATAATTTATATATCTGCAAAAGAGGAGCCTAAAACATCTCTGGTTGATACATTAGTTGATGACATAATACTAAAAAACAAAGAAAGGCCATCGGGTATTATCGGAATAGGAGGAGGCTCGATTTTAGATATGGCGAAAGCTGTATCTATTATGTTAACTAACGAAGGTGAAGCTAAAGATTACCAGGGCTGGGATTTAGTAAAAAACGAAGCGATATATCATGTTGGAATTCCAACATTATCAGGAACTGGTGCCGAAGTTTCAAGAACAGCTGTACTAACAGGTCCCGATAAAAAACTAGGAATTAACTCAGATTTCACACCTTTTGATCAAGTTATTTTAGATTCAGAACTTACTCAAGAAGTTCCGAAAAATCAATGGTTTTACACAGGTATGGATTGTTATATACATTGTGTAGAGTCCTTAAATGGTACGTTTTTAAATACTTTTAGCGAAACTTATGGCAATATGGCTTTTGAGTTGTGTAAAGAGATATTTTTAGAAAATAATTTATCTGAGGTGGAATCTCAAGAGAAACTAATGATGGCTTCATGGCACGGTGGTATGAGTATAGCTTATTCTCAAGTAGGAGTTGCGCATGCAATGAGTTATGGTTTAGCATATCATTTAGGCACAAAGCACGGTATTGGAAATTGTATAGTATTTAATCATTTAGAAGAATTTTACCCTGAAGGCGTGAAACTATTTAAAAAGATGATCAAAACTCATAATATTGAAATACCACAAGGTATTTGTGCTAATTTGAGTGATGAAGATTTTAATGTAATGATAAATATTGCTCTAAATTTAGAACCACTTTGGGAAAATGCTTTAGGTAAAAACTGGAAAAATATTATTTCTCCAAAAAAGTTAATGGAACTTTATAAAAAGATGTAATATGAAATGGTTAGCCAAATTTATTTACTTTGATATTTTAGGATGGAAAGCAGTTGGCAATACCAACTTCTCACAAGATTCAATTAAAAAAGCTGTAATAATTGCGGCTCCGCACACCAGTTGGCACGACTTTTATATTGGTGTATTATTACGCGCGATACTAGATATTAAAACAAATTTTGTTGGTAAAAAGGAATTATTTGTTTTCCCACTCGGTTGGTTTTTTCGAGCATTGGGTGGCGCACCAATAAACAGGCAAACGAATGAAAACAAAGTAGACGCCATTGCTGCTTTGTTTAAAGAAAGAGACGAATTTAGAATGACCATGGCGCCAGAAGGAACACGTAAAAAGGTAAAAGAATGGCGTACAGGGTTTTACTATATTGCAAAAAAAGCCAATGTACCAATTATCATGTTTACGCTCGATTTTGAAAATAAGCAAAACAAGATTTCAGAACCTTTTTATCCAACTAACGATGTAAAAGCAGATTTTGAATTCATGCATCTTTTTTTTGAAGGAGTGAAAGGAAAGATCCCAGAATACTCTTAATTTTCCACTTTCACTTATAGTAAACATTCTTCATTTATTAGCATCTTTAATCGCTCGTTTTTTAAATGGCAGTATCTATTTTAAGACCCAGCCTAGCTCAAAAAATCAGATTATATTATATTTAATTTTCAAAATAATAAATTAAATAAGTGACTTTTTTTTAATTCTTCCGTCATAACTCTATAACTAACCATAAAACTTTGAAAACCAGCAATGAATTCCAAAATCTAACAGATGAGGAACTTGTAGAAAAAATTGTTAACACAAAAAATGATATTCTATTCGGTATTCTATACGAAAGATATTCTCATTTAGTTTATAATAAATGCTATGGTTTCACCAAAACAAGGGTTGAGGCAGAAGATTTAACTCAAGATGTATTTGTAAAACTATTTCAAAAGTTATCATCATTTCAAGGAAAAGCAAAATTTTCTAAATGGCTTTCAAATTCAAAATTATTTTCACTTCAATTAAATAACGCTTCGAAAGGGAAATTAAATTTAAGAACCATCAATACGGCCATGGTTTTAAATGATAATTCAGTATTAAAAGGAAGTTTGTCTGTAGATAATTTGGATTTAACATTAAATAAAAAAGCGGATATGAATATTGAAGGAAATTGTGATAATCTAAACTTAATTATATCAGGTTCTAGCGATATAAATGCAAAAAAATCACTAGCTACAAACATTAATTTAAATGCTTCTAATTCGTCGGATATTTATGTACGCGCTAGCAAACTTTTAAGCCTTTACGCTAAAGGTCAAAGCAATGTGTATGTTTACGGAAACCCTGAAATTAAGATTAAAGGTTTGAATGATAAATCTCAAATTATAAAAAAATAATTAATATGAAATTTAGAACTATTATTGGACTCCTATTTGCAGCTATTATAATTATTTTTTCACTTCAAAATGCAGAAATTATAGATGTGAAATTTTTATTTTGGAAATTATCCATATCTAGAGTGTTATTGATTTTGGGAAGTTTTGCTATTGGTTTATTGGTTGGTGTTTCGTTATCAATTAAGAAAAAAATTAGTACAAGAATTTAAAATAAAGACAAAATGGCGAAAATTGAATCTGTTTCACTTCAGCATACTCCCGAAACCATTAACGTAGGTGATAACATAAGTGAAGTCACCATAATTACACAAATAGAGTTTCATCCACTTGATGTATCACTTAAAATGGAGTATTTATTATATCTCCTTGTTTATGATATACATGGCAAACCAGATGTGCCAATAATTATAGGTAATTGGGATGAAACTGTGTTTTCTGGAATGCGTTTAGATGGTGTAGATGATTTATTGGGTAAAAAAATAATACCCATTACAGCAACAATTATTAGCTGTAATATCGAAACACCTATAGCTCCCAAATTAGGAGATTTGTATAGTAGTCAGTCTTATCACAAAAGAAAACTAGAAGTATTTGCTTCACTTATCCCTGCAGTAGGCAGGAGTTCTAAATGGTCTGAACCGTTTGAAATAAATATTGTTTTTTAATTATAAAATATACATATGCATCCATTATTTAAAGTTGAACTTATAAAATTTTCTACCATTACAGAATTACCAAATGCTTGGAGTTCGAATCATTACATTGATTTATTAGAAATCATGGATTATGACAATGTAAATGACATTCCATCAGAAGAATTAAAAGAGACTTGTTTAATATTACTTTCTGAAAATGAGCCTGAAGATGCCGCGGTAATTATTTTAAAATATATCTTTGATGAAAGATTAAATGATGGTCAGATTGACAATTTATCAAATGAAATTCGAGATGAAAAAATCTGGGAAGAATATGCCGATTTATCATTACATGAAGAATTTTTCAATGTAACACAATTACTCTATGAAACTTATAATGGTAAATTTCCATTTCCAGAAGCAGTAAAGTTTGAATTTAAAGTAAGTACCAATAAGGCAGTAGATTTCGCCATTTTTGAATCGCAAACAGAATCTCCATTAATTCGTTTATTGGCTAAAGGAATGCCTGAAAATGCTTTGATAAACCGTTTGTATCATGAGCAATTGGAAGGTGAGGAATTTAAAGAAGCAAAAAATATAATTTGGCAATTACAAAAAGAAAAGAAAGATTCAAATTCTATTATATTTTCTATTATTTCCTCAGCCTATTGGTTTAAAGATTTAAAGTATGCTGAAAGTTTTGAAGCTACGACCCATGCCGATGAAGTTGAAGATTAAAAGAAAGGTGAAATATTTTTAATATTTCACCTTTTTTCTAATTAATTAACTCAAGTTAAAATAGTTTCCTATTTTATAAATTTAGATGTTAAAGTATTAACAAACAGGACGTTTCCAATTTTATTATAAGCATCAAAAAATTCGGTACCTTTATCTTGTTTCATCATACTTTCATGAAAGCCAATAAGTGTTAAATCGGCATCTATTGAATATTCGTTAATAAGATCGATACGTTTTTTGTCATTATCTAAAGGTAATACCCTAATATTGTTGGCAGATATAGGTAACCTTCCAGAACTCGTAAGTTCTATCAAGTTTTCTTCTTCCTGTTTTAAATCTTCTTTAGGGAATGTAGCGAATAGTTTAATTTGCCCATGCTTCCAATCAGAATGGCCTAAAATAATATAAGATAATAGAATCATCAAGTTAGCGTTTTCGTAATCTTCTTTACGTATCCATACATGAATATCTTTCTTATACCCAAAACCTTTATCAGAGCTAGCTAAAATGCATAAATCATACTTAGCCGTTTTTAAAACACTATAATTGTCTATGATGTCGG
>Ga0102812_10001548_pt1 | contig 15976 bp, 12 predicted proteins | sample ColrivemetaGS713_FD_79334 | JGI IMG/M metagenome (GOLD analysis project Ga0102812, IMG submission 79334) | Estuarine microbial communities from the Columbia River estuary - Flood tide ETM metaG S.713 | ecosystem: Environmental > Aquatic > Marine > Intertidal zone > Estuary | place: USA... | reverse complement strand
TCACCTGTCGCAACATGTTGGTGGATTTATCATCACCAAAGGGCGGCTTGATGAACTCTGTCCAATCGAAAATGCAGCGATGGAGGATCGCACCGTGATTGAATGGGACAAGGATGATATCGACACCCTCGGCATCCTCAAGATCGATATCCTCAGCCTTGGTATGCTCACCTGTATCCGTAAATGTTTCGATCTGTTGAAAACCTTCAATCGCCTCGATCACAGTATCGCTACCGTCCCCCAAGCCGATGTCGCCACCTATGACATGCTGTGCAGCGCCGATGCTGTCGGTGTGTTTCAGGTCGAAAGCCGCGCCCAGATGAATTTTCTGCCGCGCATGAAACCGCGTAAGTTCTACGATCTGGTGATCGAGGTTGCTATCGTCCGCCCGGGCCCCATTCAGGGGGGCATGGTCCACCCCTATATCAACCGTCGCCAAGGGAAAGAGAGTGTGGCCTTTCCCTCACCCGAACTCGAGGGCGTGCTGGGCAAAACCCTTGGTGTGCCACTGTTTCAGGAGCAGGCGATGCAAATTGCAGTTGTCGCCGCTGGTTTCACTCCCGAAGAGGCCGACCGTCTGCGCCGCTCTCTTGCCACCTTTCGCCGAATGGGCACCATCAGCACTTTTCGCGACAGGTTCATCGGCGGCATGCTTGAGCGTGGCTATGATCTGCCCTTCGCCGAGCGCTGCTTCTCCCAGATCGAAGGCTTTGGAGAATACGGCTTTCCCGAAAGCCATGCAGCAGCCTTTGCCATGCTCGCCTATGTCTCGGCCTGGCTCAAATGCCACCACCCTGCGGCCTTTGCCTGCGCCTTGCTGAATTCACAACCTATGGGCTTTTATGCCCCGGCACAAATTGTGCGCGATGCCCGCGAACATCAGGTCGAAGTGCGCCCGATCTGCGTTAATAATAGCGCGTGGGACAACACTCTGGAACGCCGCGTTGATGGCTCTCTGGCGCTGCGCCTTGGCTTTCGCCAGATCAAAGGGTTCAAGGTCGATGATGCGGCATGGATCGTTGCAGCACGCGGGAATGGCTATCACGATCCAAACAGCCTGTGGCTCCGCGCAGGCATCCCTCCCCACACGCTTGAACGCTTGGCCGAAGCTGATGCCTTTATGGATATGGGGCTGGGGCGGCGCAACGCACTTTGGCTGGTCAAAGCCATCAAGGGGCAATCCCCCCTCCCTCTGTTCAGTGACCCGATCGAAGGCGAAGGCATTCACGAACCCGCCGCGACCTTGCCCGCCATGCATCTGGGCGAAGAGGTTGTTGAAGACTACGTTTCGATGCGCCTTTCCTTGCGCGCCCACCCGATGGAGCTATTGCGCCCCAACATGCCCGGCCTCACGCCTCATGCCGAACTGGCCGGCGCTCCGCTACAGCGCACCTCGGTCTGTGGGCTCGTTATCACGCGCCAGCGCCCAGGCACCGCTTCTGGCGTTGTCTTTCTAACTCTCGAGGACGAGACCGGTGTCAGCAATGTAGTGGTTTGGCCTAAGGTCTATGACCAGTTTCGCCGTACTGTAATGGGGGGGCGACTGCTCCGCGTTACCGGCTATCTACAACGCGAAGGCATCGTTGTGCATCTGATCGCCCAACAGATCGAAGACGTTTCTCATCGCCTTGCCGAACTCGGTCACCCGATGGACGACGCCATCGGTATAACCCTCCCCCAAGCCGATGATGTCCCGCGGCCTCCCCGCCCAACCATCAGCGCACGCCACCCGCGGGAACAGGCCAAAAAGCTCTTTCCCAGCCGAGATTTCCACTAGGCCTGGGCCCAATCAAAACCCCTTTAAACTGATGCTCCTAAAGTTTGCGACAAAGCCTGCGCAACCCGACGTACATCTGCCCCAACGCTCTCGATCCGATCCAAAGGCAAACGGTGCGAAGGGCCGGAAATCGAAATCCCTGCGACCACCTCACCATACAAATCCATCACAGGAGCCGCGATACACCGCATCCCAATCGTGCGCTCCTCGTCGTCAAAAGAATAACCACGCTCACGGATCAAAGCGAGGTTCTCAACCAAACTCTCAGGGGTGGTGATGGTCTTGTCGGTAAACTTTCGCATCGGTTCTGCAAGGATCCCATCCAACTTGCGCCCCGTAAACTGGCTTAGCAAAGCCTTGCCAATCCCCGAAGCATGCATAGGTGATTGCGTGCCGGGTGGGAAAAAAGCCCGGATGGTTTCAAAGGTTTCGACTTGCGACACAAACAAAACCGTTCCTCCCTTTTCGATTCCAAGGTTGGCGGTTTCCCCGGTTGTTTCCATCAACTCCCGCATGAAGGGGCGGGATCGCTCGACCACACCAGCGCGGCGCAAGAAGCTCGAGCCAAGCCGAAAAGCAGCCGCCCCGATGTGCCAGACTTGGGAAACGCGATCGACCTCAACCACTTGGCGCGCTTCCAGTGTAGTGAGAACCCGATAAACAGTAGAGGGCGATTGATCGAGCGTATTGGCGATTTCGGATAAGGACAATCCCCCTCCCGATGCCACCAAATCTAGAATTTCAAGCGCCCGATCAAGGGATTGAATGGTGTTCTGGGCGGCCTTTTCGCCCGATTCACGCGGACGCCCACGCAGGCGGTTTGAAGCAGTCATTTAGGAACATTCCTCACAAATTGACGCAGCATTAAGTTATCAATGAAATTGATTTTTACCAAATGAAAAATTATAAGACTCTATTATTATTGATTTTTATAACAAATTTCGCTCTATGAAATTATTTTTCAGAAAAATTGCGCCACGGTTTAGGGAACGCTACATTGATCAAGAACCTAGCAAATGGAGGGCGACATGAGCTTTCAGAACCCAGTTTTCATCCCCGGACCGACAAACATGCCCGAGGCATTGCGCAAAGCTGTGGACATGCCAACGCTGGACCATCGCAGTTCGCTGTTTGCCGACATGCTTCACCCAGCCTTGAATGGCGTAAAGCGGGTGCTGAAAAGTGAAACCGCGGAGATCTTTATTTTCCCTTCGACAGGCACAGGCGGTTGGGAAACTGCTCTCACCAACACACTTAGCGCCGGCGACACTGTTCTCGCTGCACGAAATGGTATGTTTAGCCACCGTTGGATCGACATGTGCCAGCGTCATGGGTTGGACGTTCAAATTGTCGAAACACCATGGGGTGCGGGCCTTCCTGCTGATCGCTATGAAGAAATTTTGACAGCGGACACGAGTCACAAAATCAAAGTTGTTCTTGCCACTCACAACGAAACGGCAACAGGCGTAAAGTCCGACATCGCCGCCGTGCGCCGAGCTCTCGATGCCGCCAAACACCCGGCGATGCTCTTTGTTGACGGGGTTAGCTCAATCGCCTCAATGGATTTTCGCATGGACGAATGGGGCGTAGACATCGCCGTGACCGGCAGCCAAAAAGGCTTTATGCTGCCAGCAGGCCTTGCAATCATCGGCTTTTCACCCAAAGCAATGACCGCACTTGAAACCGCCAAACTTCCCCGCACTTTTTTCGACGTTCGCGATATGACCAAAGGCTATGCCAACAATGCCTACCCCTATACTCCGGCCGTCGGCATGCTGAACGGTTTAAAAGCCAGCATTGCTATGATCGAAGATGAAGGGCTCGAAAATGTGTTCGCCCGCCACAACCGCATAGCAACTGGCGTTCGCCAGGCTGTAAAAGCTTGGGGGCTCGACCTGTGCGCGCAGTCTCCTGACTTGTATTCTGATACAGTCAGCGCCATTCGGACACCCGCAGGGTTCAATGCAACCGAGATCGTCTCTCATGCAGCCAACAAATATGGCGTAGCCTTTGGCGTTGGCTTGGGCGATGTCGCAGGCAAAGTATTCCGGATTGGCCACTTGGGTAGTTTGACGGATGTGATGATGCTTGCGGGCTTGGCCACCGCAGAAATGTGTATGGTTGATCTGGGACTGGATATTAAACTGGGGTCCGGTGTCGCAGCTGCTCAGGATTATTATCGCGGGAACGCAGTAGCAATCCAAGCCGCAGCCTAAGGAGACAACACAATGTATATCCCAACGCTCGACGACATGGTAACAGCACGTGACCGTATCAAACCCTACGTGCATGTCACTCCGGTTTTAACGTCGCGATTTATCAACGAATTGGCCGGTGCTGAACTCTTTTTCAAATGCGAGAACCTGCAAAAAGCGGGGGCTTTCAAAGCGCGCGGCGCAAGCAATGCCGTTTTCGGACTCACAGATAAACAAGCCGCCAATGGAGTCGCCACACATTCCTCCGGAAACCACGGCACCTGCCTGTCTTATGCCGCTGGCCAACGCGGCATTCCGTGCACAGTGGTAATGCCCCGCACGGCACCTCAGGCGAAAAAGGACGCGGTCCGAGGCTATGGTGGGCGCGTCGTGGAATGCGAGCCCAGCACCAGCAGCCGAGAAGCCGTATTTGCCAAGGTCGTCGCAGAGTCAGGGGCCGAATTTGTACACCCCTACAACGACCCACGCGTGATTGCCGGCCAAGGCACTTGCTCGGCCGAACTACTTGACCAGATTGAAAATCTTGACGCCGTTATTGCACCTATTGGCGGCGGCGGCATGATTTCGGGTACCTGTTTAACGCTCAGCAATCTTACACCAAACATAAAGATCTACGCTGCTGAACCAGAACAAGCCGATGACGCCGCCCGCAGTTTTCGCGCAGGCCATATAATCGCAGATGATGCACCAGAGACGGTCGCCGACGGACTCAAGGTGCCACTGAAAGAACTGACTTGGCATTTTGTTTCCAGTTATGTCACCGACATTTTGACCTGCTCGGAAACTGAAATCATCGAGGCCATGAAGCTGATCTGGAAACGGATGAAAATCATAGCAGAGCCCAGCAGCGCCGTTCCGTTGGCCTGTATTCTAAAGAACCCTGAAATTTTCGCCGGACAACGCGTCGGTGTCATTATTACCGGCGGCAACGTCGATCTGGACAAACTGCCATGGATGGCGTCGTAACTGGAGTAGCACAATGAACAAATCTGCAAATTTTGACGGTCTCGAAGTAGGGTTTGACGTCCCAGCACTGCCCGGAATGGCAGCTGCAGATATTCAAACCCCCTGCCTGGTCCTTGATCTGGATGCGCTGGAACGCAACATCAAGAAAATGGGCGACTATGCCAAAGCCCACGGTATGCGCCACCGTGCTCACGGAAAAATGCACAAGTCGGTCGACGTGCTCAAGTTGCAACAAGAGCTTGGAGCCGCCTGTGGCGTCTGCTGCCAGAAAGTATCTGAAGCAGAGGTCTTTGTACGCGGTGGCATCAAAGACGTGATGGTTTCCAACCAGGTCACTGATCCGCTCAAAATAGATCGCCTGGCACAGCTGCCAAAATATGGTGCTCGCATTCTGGTTTGCGTCGACGATCCTGAAAATATCAAGGCACTCTCAGAAGCCGCGGTTAAGCACGGCACCCAGATCGAAGCCTTGGTCGAAATTGACTGCGGGGCGGGGCGCTGTGGTGTGTCCACAACCCAGGACGTCGTCCATATCGCTAAAATGATTGACTCCGCTGAGGGGCTGAAATTTGCGGGAATTCAGGCCTACCAGGGCGCGATGCAGCACATGGATCTATACGCAGATCGCAAGGCAAAACTTGATGTGGCGATCGCCCAAGTGGCAGACGCGGTCCAAGGGTTGAAAAGCAACGGCCTAGACTGTGACATCGTTGGCGGCGGAGGCACAGGGTCGTATTACTTCGAGAGCGCCTCAGGTGTTTATAATGAACTTCAATGCGGGTCTTATGCCTTTATGGACGCAGATTACGGTCGCATTCTAGATGAGCAAGGCAAACGGATCGATCAGGGGGAATGGGAAAACTCTTTGTTCATACTCACAACTGTGATGAGCCATTCCAAAGCCGACAAAGCCATTGTCGATGCCGGTTTAAAGGCGCAATCGGTCGATAGCGGCCTGCCAATCGTCTATGGCCGCGACGACGTAGAATATCTGAAATGCTCCGACGAACACGGCGTGGTCGCAGACCCGAACGGCGCGCTCAAAGTGAATGACAAACTGCGTCTTGTGCCTGGCCATTGCGATCCAACATGCAACGTGCATGACTGGTATGTCGGTGTACGTGGCGACAAGGTAGAAACACTTTGGCCCGTCTCCGCGCGCGGCAAAGCTTTCTAAACAGTCGACTTAGATAAGTGCGCAGTAAAATGCGCGCTTATAGCCCACGCGGGTCCGAGCGTGCCAATATGCCTTTACCGGAGAACCACCATGATCATCGTCCCCGAACGCGAAATTCCAAACCTGCTCACACGTGAAGCATCGTTTAACGCAGTTGAAAAAGTTTTCGCGTCAATGGCCGCCAAAGATGCCTACAACTTTCCGGTAATCCGCGAAGCAATTGGATATGAAGACGCGCTTTATGGTTTCAAAGGTGGCTTCGACAAAGCGGGCATGACGCTTGGGCTAAAGGCTGGTGGATATTGGCCAAACAATCTGCAGAAAAATGGTGAAATCAACCACCAGTCAACGGTCTTTTTGTTCGATCCGAACACAGGCAAAGTTCGCGCGATGGTCGGGGGCAACTATCTGACGGCGCTTCGCACGGCAGCCGCATCATCTGTTTCGATCAAACATTTGGCGCGCAAAGATGCACGCGTAATGGCGATGGTTGGCGCGGGTCATCAAGCAAAATTCCAACTGCGCGCAGCGCTGGAACAGCGCGACTTTGAAAAGGTTATCGGGTGGAACCTGCACCCTGAAATGCTGCCTGGCATGGCTGAAGTTGCCGCTGAAGCAGGCTTGCCTTTTGAAACGGTAGAACTTTCTGGGCTGCGCGAGGCGGATGTAGTTATCTCGATCACCTCTTCGCATGCACCAATCATTTTGGCCGAACACATTAGCCCAGGTACGCACATTGCATGTATGGGAACAGACACCAAAGGCAAACAAGAGGCGGGTGTCGATTTGATTTCCGCCGCTCGCCTCTTCACTGACGAAGTCGCCCAGGCCATCAGCATCGGCGAATGTCAGCACGCGATTAATGCGGGTCGCATTTCACCCAGTGATATCACCGAACTCGGTGCTGTCATTAATGGTACGCACGACGGGCGCACATCAGACGATGAGATCACATTGTTTGACGGTACTGGCGTGGGTCTTCAGGATTTGGCCGTTTCGGCCGCTATCGTGGATCTCGCTTTGGCCAAAGGAGTTGCGCTCGAAGTCGACTTCTAGGTCGCAACTTTCAGGTGGACAATAGGATGACGAAGCCTTCTGATGTGGCTTCCAAAGTTTTATGCAGAAGCCAAAATGACAAACCAGCGTACGAAAATCGCCCTGAATGGATTTGGCCGGATTGGCCGCTCAATTCTACGCCTTCTAACCACAACGCGCGCTGGTGAAGAATTCGATCTTGTCATGATTAATGACATCGCCCCGATTGAAACTTGTGCTTACCTGTTTCAATACGACAGCGTTTTCGGCCCATTTCCGGGGTCGGTTAGCTTTGGCAGCAACGCCATCGTCATAGATGGCAAAACTATCCCATTTCATGGCCGCGCAGATATCGGCGAGCTGGATCTTAACGGAGTAGATTTAGTTCTGGAGTGTACCGGCACAGCAGAAACTCGCGGTATTGCAGAACGAGGGCTCGATGCTGGTGCGCGCCGTGTGTTGATATCTGGTCCATCCAAAGCAGCGGATGTCACTGTTGTTATGGGCGCCAACGATTCTGACCTTTCCGACCAGAAAATCGTGTCAAACGCGAGCTGTACAACCAACGCGCTGGCGCCACTCCTCAAGCTGCTGGACGACCAATTTGGCGTGGTCAGCGGCCACATGACAACTGTGCATTGCTACACCGGCAGCCAACCCACAGTTGACAAGCCACGCGGAGACTTTGCGCGCAGTCGGGCCGCGGCTCTTAGCATGGTCCCAACCACAACAAGTGCACAAAAACTAGTCGACCAGGTCTTGCCCAAACTAAAGGGCCGGATCGAGGCACGAGCCATTCGCGTGCCGGTGGCCAGTGTGTCAGCAATAGATTTGACTGTTCAAACAGCATCTAAGGTTACAGCCGAATCCGTAAATGATGCTTTTCGAGCGGCGCAATCCACGATACTTGGCGTGACAGCACAGCCATTGGTCTCGTCCGATCTAAGGGGGAGGCCAGAATCGTTGATCCTATGCACCGCAGAAACCTCTGTTTCGGTCGGGGGCTTGTTACGCGTGTTTGGCTGGTACGACAACGAATGGGGATTTTCCAACAGGATGCTTGATATGGCGCACCTGATGGCAAAAAGTAAGGGACAGAAAAATGTCAGGGACTGATCAAAAGCCGGATAACGCTCGTCAAGCGGCACTGGATTATCACGAGTTTCCCAAACCTGGTAAACTCGAAATTCGGGCGACCAAACCAATGACAACAGGGCGCGATCTTAGCCGCGCCTATTCACCCGGCGTCGCTGAGGCTTGTCTTGAAATCGAAAAGAACGCTGCGGACGCGTTTCGCTATACTGCCAAAGGCAATTTGGTTGCAGTAATCTCTAATGGGACCGCGGTACTGGGCTTAGGAAACATAGGCGCTCAGGCGAGCAAACCGGTAATGGAAGGCAAAGCAGTTCTTTTCAAGAAGTTCGCCAACATCGACTGTTTCGATATTGAAGTGAATGAACCAGACCCCGTAAAACTGGCCGAGTTGGTGATCCGCTTGGAGCCGACCTTTGGAGCAATAAATCTAGAAGATATCAAGGCGCCGGACTGTTTTCTTGTCGAAAAGATGTGCAAGGAAGCCATGAACATCCCGGTTTTCCATGATGATCAACATGGAACAGCGATTGTGGCTGCGGCCGCAGCGTTCAACGCTCTGATTGTCGCCAAGAAAAACATCGAAGACATTCGCGTCGTTGCACTTGGCGCTGGCGCTGCCGGAATTGCCTGTCTGAAAATGCTGCTTGTAATGGGCGTGAAACACGAAAACATTCTTATGCTGGACAGCAAAGGGGTTGTGCACAAGTCGCGCAACGATCTGTCATCGGAAAAGGCCGAATTTGCCCAAGAAACCCATTTGCGTACGATTGATGAAGCGCTTGACGGCGCTGATTTGTTCCTTGGTGTGTCGGGCCCCGGACTGTTGACGGCGGAAATGGTCGGCAAAATGGCCCCCAACCCAATTATCTTTGCATTGGCCAATCCAACACCCGAGATCATGCCTGACGAGGCCCGAAAGACACAACCCGGCGCCTTGATCGCCACCGGGCGTAGTGACTTTCCCAATCAGGTTAACAACGTTTTGTGTTTCCCGTTCATTTTCCGCGGTGCATTGGATGTTGGAGCCACTGAAATCAATGATGCCATGAAGCTCGCTTGCGTCGAAGCAATCGCGGGTCTGGCACGCGCAACAACGAGTGCCGAAGTCGGGCAAGCCTATCAGGGTGAAAAACTAGCCTTTGGTGCAGACTACTTGATTCCGAAGCCGTTTGACCCGCGCTTGTTGCCAACCATTGCGGTGGCGGTCGCACAGGCTGCCATCTCATCTGGCGTCGCGACGAAAGAGATCGATCTCAAAGTGTATCGCCACAGCCTCGAAGCACAGGTCTTCAAGTCTTCGCTGATCATGCGCCCAGTGTTTGAAGCAGCCAGAATGTCAAAACGCCGGATCATTTTTGCCGAAGGAGAAAGCGACCGCGTGCTTCGCACTGCGCAAGCCATGATTGAAGAAACCGTAGATACACCAATCTTGATTGGCCGCCCTGAAGTGGTTGCGCATCGTATTGAAAAGTTAGGCCTAAATTTACGGCCCGGTGAACAATTTGAACTGATCAACCCAGAACATGATAGCCGGTATCGCGATTACTGGAGTCATTACCACAGCCGCATGCGTCGTGACGGCGTAACGCCAGATTTGGCTCGCGCCATTCTGAGAACCAATAGCACAGCCATCGCTGCTGTCGCCGTCGACAGGGGCGACGCTGACAGTATGATTTGTGGTACCTTCGGAGAATACAGATGGCACCTACGGTATGTTCAGCAAATTCTGGCAAATGAAGATCTTCACCCAATCGCCGCACTCTCTTTAATCTTGCTTGATCGCGGACCATTATTTGTGACCGACGCTCACGTGAACATTGAACCCTCAGGCCAACAGCTGGCCGATTCCGTCGTCGCCGCAGCGCGCCACGTGCGGCGTTTTGGTGTTGTTCCCAAAGTGGCGCTTTGCTCCGGCTCTCAGTTCGGGAATTTGGATAGCCATTCAGGACGCATGATGCGCGATGCCCTCAGCATTCTCGATGCCATGGGGCTTGATTTTGAATACGAGGGCGAAATGCATACCGATGCCGCACTTGATCCAGAACTGCGTGAACGACTCTTTCCCGATGGCCGGTTAACAGGCAAGGCGAATGTCCTTGTCTATGCGAACACCGACACTGCGGGTGCAACCCGAAACATCCTGAAGTCTGTTGCTGACGGACTTGAGGTCGGGCCAATCCTAATGGGTATGGGCAATCGGGCGCACATCGTTACCCCGTCCATCACGGTTCGTGGCCTGCTAAATGTTGCTGCCCTTGCTGGTACTGACGTTTCGACCTACGGCTGATAACAAAGGCGTTGCTGCCCAACCCCAACTTGGGCAGCCGCCGGCGCGGGCGCTCTCGCTTTGCAGCTTCAACGCTGCGACCGCCCAATTGTATAAAAACCGGTAAATTCATTCGTGTATTATCTTGGATAATTTGAAAAACCTTTCCGAACTCCCCTCTGTGTAAAACAGATCAACTCGGGCAATATGGTGCAAAACCAATAGGGGGATGGAATGGCCGGATATCTGACAACACATGTACTGGACACAGCAAAAGGTTGCCCCGCGGCGAATCTAAAGATCACGTTGTATCGCGTTTCGGGGAAGACACATACGAAGCTTGTTGAAATGGTCACAAATTCTGATGGCCGCACAGACAGTCATATTTTGCCGCAGGATAAATTTGAAACCGGCTCGTATGAATTGGTCTTTTTCGCTGGCGATTATCTACGCGCAACCAACCAGACAAGCGACGACATCTTGTTCTTGGATCAAGTCCCCATACGCTTTGGTATGAATGATGCCGAAGCTCACTATCATGTGCCGCTGCTGTTGTCGCCTTTCGGCTATTCCACTTATCGCGGCAGCTAAAGCCGACTGACCACAAAGGGAGAAAACCATGTTTGAACTTGCCATCATTTGGGAGTGGTTAGGATTTGCGGTACGCTGGGTGCATGTCATCACGGCAATGGCGTGGATCGGCGCTTCATTCTACTTTATCGCGCTAGACCTAGGACTCAAAAAAGCGCCAAACATGCCCGCTGGCGCCAGTGGCGAAGAATGGCAAGTGCACGGTGGTGGATTCTATCATATCCAGAAATATTTGGTCGCCCCTGAAAACATGCCCGACCATCTAATCTGGCATAAATGGCAAAGTTACACCACGTGGCTTTCAGGTGCAGCACTCTTAATGATTGTTTATTGGGCCGGAGCTGAGCTTTATCTGATTGATACTTCCAAGGCTGACCTGACAGCCTGGCAAGGAATCTTGATCTCAGCAGCCTCCCTGACAGTAGGTTGGATCGTGTATGACTTCCTCTGCAAATCAGGCTTGGGTGAAAAGCCGACGCTTCTTATGGTGCTCTTGTTCGGGCTACTGGTGATCATGGGGTATTGCTACAACCTCATCTTCACGGGCCGCGCTATGATGCTGCATCTCGGAGCGTTTACCGCAACAATTATGACCGCAAATGTGTTCTTCATCATCATGCCCAACCAACGAATTGTTGTTAAGGATTTGCAAGAAGGCCGTGTTCCTGACGCCAAATACGGCAAAATCGCCAAACTTCGCAGCACCCATAACAACTACCTGACTCTGCCGGTGATCTTCCTGATGTTGTCGAACCATTATCCGCTGGCTTTCGCAACAGATTATAACTGGTTAATCGCCGCTTTGGTTTTCTTGATGGGCGTTACAATCCGCCACTATTTCAACACCATGCATTCGACAGGAAAGGGCCCACATTGGACTTGGCTCGCCACAACAGTGCTATTCATTATCATCATGTGGTTGTCGACAGCACCGCTGCGGATGGACGATCTTGAAACCTCCGAGGCGCGCCCGCTCTCGGAAACGCAGCAAGTGTTTGCAGATGCCGAAGGATACTCAGATGTACATGATATTGTTTTGGGTCGCTGCTCGATGTGCCACACCCGCGAGCCGGCCTATGATGGCATTCTACGCGCGCCCAAGTCTGTGTATCTGGAAACAGCACATGATATCACAGCTGCCGCAAACCAGATTTACATTCAGGCAGGCGTGACTCACGCCATGCCACCTGCGAACGTTAGCTGGATGGAAGATGAAGAGCGCAAACAGATTGTTCGCTGGTACCGTAATGCCACCAGCAAACTCCCGTTCCGATTAGCGGCGAACTAGAGGGTTAAAATTCGCGGGGCGAAAGCCCCGACTGAAACCAACTGACGAAACTATACATCGAATAGGTCGGCAGGCCTGTCGCTCGTTGGATATCGGCCGCGTAGGGCAACATGTTTGTACACTCCAACACAAATGCCCCCAGCTCTGGGTGGGCCGATTGCATCGCTAGCGCGGCCTCAACATTGTCTTGGCGCGCCGCGTCTACATCCAGCTTTAGCTCGTTTCCTAAAATCGCGCGGGTAAACTCTTTCCCACCCTCCGTTGATCCAATGGGGGTACCGGCTGGTACACCTGCTTTTTGCAAATGCAATGGCGTAAGCGTGCTTGACGAAATGGTAAGCACCCCCGCTCGTTTTCCTTTCGGTAACAGGCAATTTACCATTGCGACTTGCATCAAAGAAGAGGTCGCAACCGGCACCTGCAATGCAGCAGACAACTCCTCCTGAAACAATGAAAGGAAGCCACAATTTGTCGTAATGCCATCGGCACCGTCGCGTATCAAATCCCGCGCCGCGTCAATAAAGGCCGGCAACATGCTTGCGGCACCTTGGCGTACTATCAAATCCGGCGAGGCATTGCGCACCACCCGAAATAGCACCGGAAAGGGCCATGTCAGCCCGTTACCCATATCGCCCAAAATGCGGGGAAACTGCGCATCAAGCATCAGGATGCCGACCGATGCGCCGTAAACAGATTTGCCACCAGTAGCGATCATCTTTTGCCCTCTATTTTGCGATCAAAAAGTTTCGCCTCGTGCCCGCGCAAGGCAGTCGTGATCCTCTTTAGGATTGACATACTCCACCCTCCATTCGCAAGCTGCTTCAAACGAGGTGCCCAAATGCCGACTTCAAATCGCAACTTTTTAACCGGCGCCCAAGCCATGGTGCGCATGCTCGAAGCTTACAACGTAAAACACATTTTCGGCTTATGCGGTGACACAACTTTACCTCTATATGATGCGCTGGCGCAGATGGATCACGGTATCACTCATTTTCTTACCCGCGACGAACGGCATGCCGCATATATGGCTGATGGCTACGCCCGCGTGACCGGTAAGCCCGGTGTTTGCGAAGGCCCATCGGGCGGTGGCGCAACCTACATTTTACCAGGTGTAGTAGAAGCCAACGAAAGTTCTGTACCGATCTTGGCCATCACTTCGGATGTCGCAACCACCTCCCGCGGGCGCTATCCACTAACCGAACTCGACCAACGGGCATTGTTTGCGCCCTTGACCAAATGGAACACCTCGCTCGACAATGCTGCCCGCCTACCCGCTGCCATACGGCAGGCGTTCCGCGCAATGACGACAGGACGGTCAGGCGCAGTTCATTTGGCACTTCCGTTTGATACTCAAAAAGGGGAGGTAGATGTCAGCGAAATTTGGGCCGATCCATCTCATCAAAAGTTTCCCGCGCAGCCGGCTGCCCCGGTGCACACCGACATAAAAGCCGCGGCCGATCTTCTGTGTGGCGCGACATCTGCCGTCGCTATCTGCGGCGGTGGGCCAGTTTTGGCCGGGGGCGAGGCAGCGCTCGAGCGGTTAGCTGTCGCACTTGAACTGCCTGTCGCAACAACAGTATCGGGACAAGGTGCAATTGCCGAAACGCATGAATTGGCACTGGGCGTTGTCGGCTCCAACGGTGGCGTTCCCGCAACGCGCGCGGTTGTCGACACCGCCGACGTAATACTATTTGTCGGGTGCCGTGCGGGGTCTGTCACAACCGAGCGGTGGCGCTCACCTCCAATGGGGAAAACCATCATACATATTGACAGTGATCCGATGGTGATTGGAGCAAATTATCAAACCGAGGTTGCAATTTACGCTGATGCGAAATTGGCGCTCGAAGCTCTTGCGCTAGAGGTTGAAAGCCGAACCAACCGAAACCAACAGAACGGTATTGCACGCGCGGCGGGCGCATGGACCGTAAAGCTCTCTGAGTTTTCTCCCCGCGCCCAAAGCGATCAACGGCCTATCACCCCAGAACGGGTCGTCGCTACGCTGGCGCGCCAACTATCATCCGACGCGGTTATCGTTGCCGACCCCGGCACACCCTGCCCCTATTTCTCGGCACATTATCGTTGGCCCAAATCAGGGCGCTACTTTATCACCAACCGTGCACACGGTGCTTTGGGATATGCTTTGGCTGCCTCAATGGGAGCGCACGTTGGTCGCCCTGACGCGAAAACCGTCGCCGTTATGGGCGATGGGTCTTTTGCTTTCTGCGTCGGAGAGTTTGAAACACTCGTGCGCTACAATATTCCAGTCACTGCAATTGTTTTCTCAAACGCCGTGTTTGGATGGATCAAAGCAGGTCAAAACGCAGGGTTTGACAAACGGTTTTACAATGTCGATTTTTCGCGAACAGATCATGCGGCAGTGGCCCGCGCCTATGGGGTAAAAGCATGGACGGTTGAGGACCCAGCCGACCTAGAAGGTGTTCTTCGCGAGGCTTTGACACATGATGGCCCCACATTGGTGGACATAATAAGCCAGCCGCTTCACGAAGCTGCGGCACCTGTTTCCGAATGGGTTGCATAAGACCGCATCCGCACCTTTAAAATTGATAAGAATTCTTGCCCGATTGTGGAAAGCGGTCGATTTTTTGCCGTAATGATTGCGAGATCAATTGCCACCACAGGTCGGAATGGGCGGGCGACATAACCACCCTCGCCGTCAAACTTTACTGTAAATGGATCAATAAGTGACACTCCCATTCCTTGCTTAACAAAGCTCAAAAGATTCTCACTTAGGTGCGTATGAACTTGGGTGCGCCAATGCGCTCCTGCAGCCTGAAATGCCTCGCGCGTACGACGATGGGTCATGTGTTCTGGCCCCATGACAATGAATGGCTCGTTATCTAGCAATTGCGGAGTAAGAATCTCGTGCTTTGCTAGCGGATGCCCAGCAGGCAAAACACAGAGCGTTTCAAACTGCATAGGTGTCACATCCAGCGCCTGATGAAACACAGGTATTTCGCAAACTCCGATTTCAAATAGTCCCGCCAAAACCCATTCCTGTATCTTCGACGAATATTGGGCCTGAAACGAGACGGAAAGATTGTCGCGCTCCTTGGCAAACCGAGCAATCTCGCGTGGCATAAATCCGAAAGATAACATATGCGGTGAAGCAACCTGGAGTTGACCTACTTTTTTATTCTGCAGATCTGTAACGGCCTGACTTACGTGATCAAGGCCGCGCACAACGGTATCAATCTCGCGGAAAAGAACATTAGCTTCTGGCGTGGGGCGCAGCCGACCTCGGCTGCGATGGAACAATGACAGGCGTGTTTCCCGCTCTAACTGGGAAAGCAGATTGCTAATTCCCGGTTGTGAAATCCCCAACAATGCAGCGGCCCCAGTGACCGTGCCGGTTTCGACGATGGCGTGAAAGGCCTGCAATTGGCGAAATCTAAGTGACATGACAACCCATTATCATTTTTAGTGATGATATGCTTAAAATTTCGTATTGGAAATGATGTTTTAGCCATGCCAAGCTAGCCCCATAGCGTGAGGACAGCATGAACGACACGGATCAACAAAAAGTACGGCGCTCCTTTCGGAGTCC
>Ga0102812_10001536_pt1 | contig 16010 bp, 13 predicted proteins | sample ColrivemetaGS713_FD_79334 | JGI IMG/M metagenome (GOLD analysis project Ga0102812, IMG submission 79334) | Estuarine microbial communities from the Columbia River estuary - Flood tide ETM metaG S.713 | ecosystem: Environmental > Aquatic > Marine > Intertidal zone > Estuary | place: USA... | reverse complement strand
TCGGGTCTAGTGCGTTTATTTGTGTAGTCACGGATTCCAGCGTTTCACCGTAGCGGGCATAGGGCACACATTCACCCCAGCCCGTCACACCGTTGCGCGTGATGCGCCCTGTCAGAACCCGCGCCTCGGTTCGCGACCCACGCGAAATGGTGAAGACTTGCGCAAGTTTAAACACATCGGGCGTTACGGTTATCATAGCTTGGCCTGCACTTTGTAAAGGAAACCGAGCCAAGAGGCACCCGATTGTTGCATTGGTTTGATCGTCGCGCGAAATGAGCCAGCGTTCAAGTCCGGATAAAATGCTGCACTTGCAAAGGCCGCCTTGCCTTTGGCGACGTCACAATCTAACGATGCAGACAGCAAACTCGACATATAATTACGCCAAGGATATCCGACATGAGCTTTCGCATCCAACCTACTCCGCCTGCCCGCCCGAACCGCTGCCAGCTGTTTGGCCCCGGTTCGCGGCCTGCGATATTTGAGAAAATGGCGGCATCTGCGGCGGATGTTATCAACCTCGACCTCGAGGATTCGGTGGCACCAAGCGACAAGGAAAGCGCGCGGGCCAATGTGATCGCAGCGATTGGCGCGGTCGATTGGGGGACCAAAACGCTGTCGGTACGGATTAACGGGTTGGATACGCCCTATTGGTACCGCGACGAGGTGGATTTGCTGGAACAAGCGGGCGACAGACTTGACCAGATCATGATCCCCAAGGTCGGCTGTGCCGCCGATGTTTACGCGGTGGACGCGCTGGTTACGGCAATTGAGCGGGCGAAGGGACGTAAAAAGCCGATCAGCTTTGAGGTGATTATCGAAAGTGCGGCCGGGATCGCACATGTCGAGGAAATCGCAGCTTCATCGCCTCGGTTGCAAGCGATGAGCTTGGGAGCTGCGGATTTTGCTGCCTCAATGGGGATGCAAACCACCGGGATTGGTGGCACGCAGGAAAACTACTACATGCTTCAAGACGGCGCGCGCCATTGGTCGGACCCGTGGCATTGGGCGCAGGCGGCGATTGTGGCGGCCTGCCGGACGCATGGGGTTTTGCCCGTGGATGGGCCGTTTGGCGATTTTTCCGATGATGAAGGATTTCGCGCGCAGGCCCGTCGTTCGGCGGTGTTAGGTATGGTTGGCAAATGGGCCATTCACCCCAAGCAGGTAACCCTGTCGAATGAGGTGTTCACCCCATCTGCCGAAGCCGTGGCTGAAGCGCGTGAGATTTTGGCCGCCATGGAAGCGGCCAAAGCACGCGGCGAGGGGGCGACCGTTTATAAGGGACGGTTGGTGGACATTGCGTCGATCAAGCAGGCCGAGGTTATCGTGCGGCAATCGGAGATGATTGCGGGCTAGGCCTAAGGGTGCTTGACCCTACAGCGCCAACGGTCAAGAAATAGCCAAACGGGTGCAGGTTAGGCCTGCCCGTTTGCGGAAGGGCCGATGGAAACTGATTACGCGATTATCGGCGGTGGAGTGGTTGGCCTTTCGGTGGCTTGAGGGCTGCTGCGCCGAGGTTTGACCGTGACTGTGATTGACGGTGACGATGGCAGTCTGCGCGCCAGCCGAGGCAATTTCGGGCTGATTTGGGTGCAATCCAAAGGGCTGAAACAAACGCGCTATGCGCAGTGGACCCAAAGCTCTGCCGCGGCGTGGCGTGGGTTTGCGGATGAGCTTTCGGACCTGACAGGCACCGACCTTGGGCTGCGCCAAGAAGGTGGGTTGGACCTGCATTTTTCCGAAAGCACGCTGGCGGCGACGGTGCAGCAGTATGAAGGGCTGCGAGGGTCGTTGGGCGGAAATTACCCATTCGAAGTCTTGGGCGCCAATGCCTTGCGTAAGGAAGAACCGCATATCGGTCCGAAAGTGGTTGGTGCGATTTTGCATCATCAAGATGGGCACGCCAACCCGCTGCGACTGTTGCAGGCCTTGGCCGATGGGGTGCGTCGGCGCGGGGCATATGTGCTGAACGGGCGGCAGGTTAAGGCGGTCGATAAGGCGGATATCTTCCGTATATCTTGCAATGATGGCACGCAGGTGCGCGCGCGCAAATTGGTGCTGTCCGCGGGATTGGGCGCGATCACTTTGGGTCCCAAACTGGGGTTTCGCGCGCCGCTGCGCCCGCAGCGGGGACAGGTTTTGATTACCGAAAAACTGCCCAAGCTGATAAACCGCCCATCCATCACCGCGCGGCAAGTGGATGAAGGTGGCATCCAAAACGGTGCCACGAATGAAGAGGTGGGGCTGGATGACAGCGTGACCCGCAAAGGGCTTGCCACCTTGGCGCGAGAGGCAATTGCCGCCTATCCCGTTCTTGGGGCCGCGCAATTGGTGCGCAGTTGGGGAGCGCTGCGGATTTTGTCACCCGATGATCTGCCGATTTACCAAGAAAGCGGTACGATGCCAGGAGCCTATTTGGTGACCTGTCACAGCGGCATCACCCTTGCCGCCGCCCACGCGCTGCACCTGCCGGATTGGCTTGAATCCACCACCGATGCACCCGACCTGAAGGTATTTCATGAAGACCGCTTTCCATAACCTCGTACCCAATGGCACCCGTGTTCCCGTACGCTTTGACGGGCAAGTGCTGTTGTTGCTGGAGGGAACCAACCTCGCTGCAGCACTGCTGGAAGTTGGCGTGTCGCGGATTCGCCGCAGCCCCGTTTCAGGCGCTGCACGCGGGCCGTTTTGCATGATGGGGCCGTGCCAAGGGCGCTATTGCGGGCTAGCAGTGACAGAACTGTTGGCAGCCTATCACGACATGCCACAGAATGAAGTTGGCGCCTACCGCATCCGTGCGCCGCTAATACCAGTCACGCTTGCCGAAATTGCTGGGCTGGACGAAGAGCCGTTGGTAAACGCGCCGCATTAATTGCGGGCCGACATAAAAAAGGCGGCCCGAAAGCCGCCCTTTATAGAAATTTAGGTCAGATTAAACGGCCGACGCAATCCAAGTGGCCAAGGCCGCCTTGGGGGCCGCGCCAACCTTGTTCGACACAACCTGACCGTCTTTGAACAAAAACAGCGCAGGGATACCGCGCACACCCAGTTCGGCCGGGCTGTTCGGGTTTTCATCGACGTTGATTTTGACGATCTTTACCTTGCCTTCATATTCGGCAGAAAGCTCTTCCAAGGCTGGGCCGATCTGGCGGCATGGGCCACACCATTCCGCCCAAAAATCAACAACGACGGGAATGTCTGAATTGCGAACTTCGGCGTCAAAGGTGGCGTCGGTAACAGGAATCGTGGCCATTACATATCTCCTGAATGGAATGTGTTGGGAACGAAGGTAAGGGCGCGCCTTGCCAACGTCAAGGGAGTGTGGCGCGCATCAAGGCGAACCGCAGGATATCGGGGGAAATTGGCATAAGTTGTGCGTTGCGGGTCCAAAGCAACGCGACCTCAATCGTCTTGTCGGGGTAAATCTGGGCAAGGCCCATGTGATAGGCCGCCATTTGCCGCAGCAGGCCATCGGGGACGGAGGCAGCGGTTTCGGGGACGATAAGGTTGGATTTAAAATCCACGGCCAGCACGCGGTCATGGCTGACCAGCAGCCGGTCAATCGTGCCGACCAGAGGTTGACCCTTCAGATCGGCGGTTATGGGCGCCTCGGCCAAGGTGTCGGGGCCAAAGAGTGCGGCGAAATCCGGGTGATTTAGCACCGACTGCACTTCGGCCAGCAATGCATCACGGTCGGGGGCATCCGGCATAAGGGCTGCTGCAAAAGTGGGCCAGTCTGCAGCCGGATGGTCGGGTAAATGTTCAAGCAGTTGGTGGATGCGGGTGCCACGGTCCATCGCGTCACGATTGTCATCAGCGGAGGTGAAATCACCCAGCAGGGCCTTGGCGCCGCCGAGGTTGGACGGGTTTAGGGGTTGGTCAGGGCGGCTTTCAAGGGTCGCCGGGGCGAGCACCCAATCGGGCAATTCCGTGCCCGTGACTTGCGGTTTTATCTGTGGGCCGATGTCGGCGGGCCAATCCCCTTCGGCCAAACGCAGGCCGCCATCCGGTTGCAAGGTCGCACCCGCAGCAACCATCGCCTCTTGGATCAAACGGTACCACACCACGTTTGACGCATCGTCATCCTCGGATTTATCCGCTCCAATCGGCCCTGCGGCGGCCACGATCAGCCAGCTTTGCGCACGGGTCATCGCGACATACAAAAGGCGCATCGCCTCGGCGTCTTCGCGCGCTTTTCGGGCAGTGCGGGCTTGGGCAATGGCGTCTGGGCTTTCATCCTTGGGCGTTTTCCAGGCTGGGCCTTGGGGCAGAACGAAAATCTCATTTCGTTCGCGGGCGGTGTATTGTGCGGTGTCGGGAAGGATCACGATGGGTGCCTCTAGGCCTTTGGACCCATGCACGGTCATCACACGGATACGTTCGCCCGCGCTGTCCATCTGGCGTTTCACCTCTATATCATCCGTCTCTAACCAGCCTAAAAATCCGGTTAGGCTGGGCACGTCATTGCGTTCATAGGCCAGTGCTTGCGACAAAAGCTCATCAATCCCATCCTCGGCCTCGGCCCCCAAGCGCGCCAAGAGTTTGCGGCGGCCATCATGGCGGGTCAGCATGCGTTCGATCAGGTCATAGGGGCGCAAAAAGTCGGCCTGATCGCGCAAATCCTGCAGGATAGAGACTGTTTTGGCGTGATTAGGGTCGGTTTCCAGCGCACGCCACAAATAGCCTTTGCGCGGTTGAGCGAGGCTGTAAAGCTGTTGTTCGGTCCAGCCAAACAGCGGGCTGCGCAGGCATGCGGCAAGGGACAGGTCATCTTCGGGTGTGGCCAGAAACGCCAGCAGCGCCGCCAAATCGCGCACGGCGAGTTCGGCCCCCAGCTTTAGCCGATCTGCACCCGCAATCGGCAACCCCGCCGCCTTGCAGGCCTGAATGATCGCCGAGAAAATCTCCGACCGCCTGCGCACAAGGATCAGGAAGTCGCCTGCATGCACCGCGCGGGTTTTCTTGCCGCCGTCAACTGGAATTTGTACGCCTTTGGCAATGGTGTGGCGGATGGTTTCAGCGACCTTTTGGCCCAGCTTGGCGGCATGGTGTTCTTCGGTGATAAGATCGACGGGATCGTACCAATTTTCAGGTTTTGGGTTAGGCGATTTTTCAATCACCGGCCACAGATCGACCCGCCCCGGCATGTCGGGGAAAAATGCGATGTGCTTTACCTCGCCGCCCAATCCCTTTTCCCGGCGCTCGTCAAAGGTCAGGTCGACCAGCCGCAAAATCGTATTGGAGGAGCGGAAGGAGTGCTCCAACAGCAGCTCTTGCAAGGGTGTTTCCACTTGGTCCAGCTTGCCTTTGAACAGGTCGCGCTTTTGGTCAAACGCCTCAACATCCGCGCCTTGAAAGCTGTAGATCGACTGCTTTTTATCACCCACCACGAAAATCGTGCGGGCTGTATCACGCGCACCTCGGCCAGAGGTAAACTCATCCGCCAGCAATTCGATCACGCGCCATTGGTCTGGGCTGGTGTCTTGCGCCTCATCGACCAGAACGTGGTCAACGCCGCCATCCAGCCGGAACAGCACCCATTGCGCGACCTGCGGGTCGGTCAGCAAGGCCTTGGCATAGCTGATCAGATCATCAAAATCGAGCCAACCACGCGCCTCTTTTCGAGCCTTGTATTCAGGTAAAAACACAGCGGCAAAGCGGTGCAGAATGGCGGTGCGTTTGGCGGCGTTCAGGGCAATACGAGCGCCGCGTGCGGCTTCGACCCGGCGCATCAAATCCTCTAACCGATCCAGCAACTGGCCCAGTCTAGGCTGGGTGGCTTTGGTTGGAAACGTTCCTAACTTGGCGGAAAAGGGTTCTTTGGTCTTTGCGCCGCTCAGGAAGATGTTTTCCAAACTAGCCAAAAGCCGCGTGTCGGGAGCCGCGAGGTTTAGGGCGCGCAGCTTGTCTGCTGCCTTTACATCATTGGCAGATCCGGTCGCGATAATTTGGGTCGCCTCGGTCAGCCACTCTGCCTCGCCGCCCCAAAATACCTCTGCCAGAATGGCGGCCTCGGTCTGACCGTCCGGCACACCAAACAGCGCGCGGCAATCCGCATCCGACAAAAACCGCGTGAAGTCATTTCGGCGATTTGCGACCTCGGCAGCCAACGCGCCAAAATCCTCACCGGTATACGCCCCGGCTAACGCTGCAATCACCTCAGGAGCGCCCAGATCGGCGAGTTCGTCAATAATCTCGTCGCGTAACAAGGCGGCGGCGCGGTCATCCATTTCGGTGAACTGCGGCGAAACACGCGCCTCAAGCGGGAAGCGCCGTAGAAGAGACGCGCAGAACGAGTGGATGGTTTGAATGCGCAACCCGCCCGGCGTTTCAATTGCGCGGGCAAACAATTGGCGTGCGCGGGCCAGACGTGCAGCATCGATCACGTCATCCACACCCAGATCGGCCAAGGCTTGCCGTAAGGCTGCATTTTCCTTCATCGCCCATTCGCCAAGGCGCGCAAAAAGCCTGTTTTGCATCTCGGACGCCGCCGCCTTGGTATAGGTCAGGCATAAAATGCGTCCAGGATCGACGCCAGACAGCAGCATCCGCGCCACCCGATCGGTCAGCACCCGCGTTTTGCCCGACCCAGCATTGGCCGACAGCCAGGTTGACGCCAGAGGGTTGGCCGATTGAACCTGTCGTTCCGAGGCAGCGTTGCGGATCATGTTACATCCTCGGGCTTTGGATCATCGGTCATTTCCCATTCGCCATAGCGGGCAAGATGGTCGTAGTCGCCGGGGAAGCGTTCACCATGCATGGCGCGGCGCGAAACATAGCCGCGATCGGGCGACATGTATTCGGCGATGAGTTGGTGCAGTTCTTCCCACACCTGATCCAAAACGGCCTCATCCGGGGTGCTGGTATCTTCCTTGGGGTTGGAGCCGAGGCCGATATAGGTGATGCCCGCCACATTGCGCGGCCCGTCCAGCGGTTTGAATGCGCCACGGGCCACCATCGCCGCTTCGAGCAACAGCTGTTTGTCAAAGAATTTTTGCTGATCTTTGCTGGGGGGGCTGCCGGTTTTATAGTCAAAAATATGCACGCGACCATCGGGCAGCGTATCAATCCGGTCAGGTTTGGCAGTCAGGGTAAAGGGCAGGCCGGTCAGTTGCACGGCACCTTGTTCCTCAATCACCATAGGAGTGCCTCCCAGCGCCGCCTCGACCCCCAAAAAGAAATCAGCGGCGCGCTGCATCCGCGACATCCACAGCACACGGGCGGCGGGCCACGGCACCTCGTTTTGCAGCACGGCTTCCGCCACGGCAATCAGGCGGGTGCGCGCAGCGTTACGGGTTTCCGCTTCTGGGCGGGTGCGGGTGAAGGTCTCCAGAACCTTGTGCAAAACCGATCCGCGCAGCAAGGCATCGGGGGATGGGCGTAGCGGGTTCAGCTTGAATAAGCGCAGGATATAGCGGGCATAAATCGCATAAGGGTCGCGCAACAGGGTTTTGATGCCTGTGACCGCCAGCTTGTCGGGGCGCGCCGCAATTGGGGGGCGCGGTGCAGGGCGGTGGGCATGGGCGACCGGGTCGGCGCGTTCGGCTGCGGTGGCGAGGGACAGCCAAGCGTCTCCACGCTTGCGCATATCACTCAAGGCGGTTTTGCCGCCCTGATCTGGCAACCCATTCAAAAGGTTGGTCAAACGGTTCACCCAGCGTGAGGCAACGGTTTCCGCATCGGCATTGCGGACCGCGCGGGAAATCACCACACGCGGTGCCGAAATTGCTTGTTGATAGTCATGTGCAGAAAGGCCAATCCGCCGTTCGGGCAGCAGCAATCCCGCCTCTAATCGCATGGCGCGGTTCATCCACGGGTCGGGTGGCGGCGTTTGCGGCCAAACACCATCATTCAAACCGCCAAGGATCACCAGTTCTGCACCCTGAACGCGGGCCTCAATCGTACCCCAAATCATGATGCGGGGATGCGATTGTAACGGCTCGCGCACTTCGCCGCGGTTCAAAAGCGCTTCAAACAAATGGCGGTAATCGGCGGGGGTCATACTGCCCCCATGTTCGGCCTCGGCCTCTAACTCTTGAACCGTCGCCAGCGCCTTTTCACCTGCCGCTTTTTCCCATAATCCGCTGGTTTGCGCAGTTGTAGCGGGACCAAGCGCCAAAGCCTCCGCCAGTTTGCGATGCCGCGCGATGTGGTCGGCCAAAGGCATGGTACCTGTCGTGGGCAAACCGTCCAGAGTGGTAGCCAGCCACTTGGCCCAAACCAGCACTTTGGGGTCTTTTTGCGTTCCCGCCCAAATGACCAAATCCTGACCGGTTGGAAAGGCAGGGCCGTGGCGGCGCAGCTTCAGTTCCAAATTACGGGTGAACAGCAAATGATCACCACGATCCACCTCCTCCGGCACCACTTTGGCGCTGGCGGTCAGTGGGTGCTTCAGCAAAATCAGCAGGGTTTCGGCAGTGATCCGGTTTTCAAACAGGTCCAGAACATGGCGCAAAAACCGGCCTGGCGCAGACAAGGCCAAAGGCCGGCCCGCACTGTCATCGGGAAGAATGCCCCAACGATCCAAAGCGGATGTCACTTGTCGCGTCAAGCCACGGTCGGGTGAAATCAGCGCCGCCGTCACGCCATCCTCGGCCGCTTTACGCAAAATCAACGCAATCGCCATTGCCTCAGCGCGCGGGGTTGGGGCCTCAATCAAGGTGACGTCAGCGCAGGCTTCGGACAGGTTGATCAGATGCCGACCCTCGGTCAACCACTGATCCGTTACGGGAGCAGGGCGCAACGACAATGATATGAGTGCATTTCGGGCCGGACAAGGGGCGGGTGCATCTTGCCACGGCTGAATATCGATAGGATCAAGCCCGAACATATTCATCAGCTTGAAAAAGCGGTACTGCGGGTGATCTTCGGCCGTCAGGGCATCGCCAAGGCCGTTCCAAACTGCCGCGGGCAGGTCAAAATCGAACCCCGGCAGGACGATCGCGCCTTGCGGCAAACCCGCCACCGCCTGCATAAACAGCGCCGTGGTGCCACGCGACCCCGTGGAACCTGCAACGATAACAGGGTCTTGGGGGGGTGCGACTTGCCAACGTGCGGCAATGGCTTGGACCAGTTGGCGCTGCCGCGTCTGGCTGTCAGGCTGGCCCATCTGGCCCAAAAGCTGTGCGACAATAGCCATGAATTCGCGCGTCCGCGCCCAATGCGCCGAGTGGTTGGCGACATCCAGTGTGGCGATTTTATCGGGCGAAACGCCCTCTCCCTGCATTTCGTCCAGCAAAGTCGCAAGGCTATCGGCAAGGTCATAAAGGGCCGCGCGGGGGGCAAGGTCGGGTTGTTGCTGCAACAATCCCTCAATCAACTGCGCCAAAACCAGCCGCTGGCGCAAGGGCGACACGGCTGGCGGAATACCTGCGCCGGGTAACGTGCCTTCAAGGTCGGTCACCAACCGTATGCGGGGCAGAAAACCAGCGCCTTGGGCTACGAAAAGTTCTGTAATTCGGCGCTGCATACGGGTTGTGTTCACATAAAGCGTGACCCGCGCCATCGCCTCGGGCGGTTGGTGCGAAAGCCGCCCTTTCAGGCCCGCAACCAGCTGCGCCGGAAAATCTGCGCCGGGTGGCAATGCAAAAACATGAGGGCCGGGGTTAGGAAACATGGAGTTTGCCCAGCATTGCCTCGGCCTCGGCTATGCCCTCGGGGCGGCCAACATCGCACCAACCGCCCGTGTGCAAAACGCCAAAGGCACGGCCTTGGGCGATCATCTGGTCCCATAGGATGTTCAGCGAAAAGGCTTGATCCGCAATCGCTTTTAGCCCGTTAGGCCATAAAATCTGCGCGCCCAAATAGGCCAAGCCTGCCACCCCTTTTGCGCGGGCGATGCGGCCATCTGGACCAAGCACAAAGTCACCCGCCCCTTGATACCCTTTGATGTTCTGCGGGGGGGCCAGTAGCAAAAGCGCGTCCATTTGCGTATCGTCCCAGTGATTTCTCAAATTAATCAACGAGTTATATCCCGTCCAAACTGCATCGGTGTTCAGTGTGAAAACCGGGCCAGGCCCAAGTTGGGGCAAGGCTGCGCGCAGCCCGCCTCCGGTTTCAAGGATTTGCCCACGTTCCCACGACAGACCAATATCAGGCCGGTCCGAAAGATGCGCCGCGATCTGCTCGCCCTTGTAGTGCAGATTCACCACGGATTTTTCGATTTTGGCCCCTGCAACAAGGTCCAATGCGTGATCAATTAGCGCCTTGCCCGCAACCTTGATCAGCGGCTTAGGCCGGTCAGCCGTCAATGCGCCCATCCGCGTGCCAAAGCCCGCCGCAAACAGCATCACCGCGTTGGGTTGGTTCCGCATAGCGTGCGTATCCTTTCAAGGGCTTGAGGCGTTGGCTCTGGCAATAAGGCGGCGCAGATTTCGGCAAGCTCAGCAAGGGCGGGATGCGCCAAATTGCGCTGCAATTGGGCCCAAACGCGTGGGATCAGCGACACATACTGCGCCTTGCCAGCAACAAGGCACAGTCGAGCAAAAATACCCAAAATCCGCAAAGCCCGTTGTGCGCCGATCGTGGCATAGGCTGTCGAAAATGCTTCGGGATCTGCCGATTTCCGAAATCTGGCGATCATTGCGGCCTCGACTTCCGGTGACACATCGCGCCGCGCGTCTTGCAGCAAGGACACCAAATCATAGGCGGGCTGGCCCATTTGGCCAAGCTGGAAATCCAGCAACCCCACCCGCGCGAGGCCATGCCTGTCTGGCAACCATAGCAGGTTTTCAGCGTGATAATCCCGCAAAATCAAAACGCGCGGGCCATCAGCGTGGGTTTTGATGAGATGGGTTAGGGTTTCATGAAAATTGGTGCTGCCTGCTGCTTGCCCTACAACTGAGAAGCGGTACCAATCCAAGGCAAAGCCTGCGGCCTGCGCCCAATCCTTTGCAGCCAAATTGGGCAGGTTTGGCGGTGCAGGGCGGGATTGCAAATGCAAAAGCACATCTGTTGCGGCGGCGTAAAGCTCTTGCTCTGTGCTTGGATCTTGGTCGACCAAACCCGCGAAAAGGGCGTCGCCCAAGTCTTCAATCAGCAAAAAGCCATTTGCCAAATCTTGGGCCAGAATGCGCGGTGCAGACAGACCCAGTCCGTTCAGATGCGCGGCGATTGCGATGAAATCAGCCGGATCATCGCCTTTTCCGAGAGGGGCGTCCATCAAAACGGCGGTTTTGCCGTCCAAATGCAGACGTTCATAGCGCCGATCCGATGCATCACCTGCCAAAAAACGGCGGTGGGCGGCGGCCCAATTGGTGTTGTCTAGAAAATGGGCGGCGGCGGCGGTTCGGTTATCCATTTACAGCGTGCGCCTTTTGCAATTGGTCCAAGACACCAGCACGGCCGCCTGTAAAAACCACCTCGCGCCCGTCGCCTTTTGCGGAAAGTGACACATGAAGCGCCGATTTTGGAGCCAAATCGCCCAATCTGTCCGGCCATTCTACAAAGCAAATCGCAGTGTCAAAGGCGGCATCCAGACCAAGTTCCAACACCTCAACCGGGTGCGAAAGGCGGTAAAGATCTGCGTGCCATACATCGGATCCATCGGCATCGTAGGTTTGAACTAGGGTAAAGGTGGGGGACGGCACATCCTCGGCGCGGCCCAGTTTTGCCTGAATAAACGCGCGGGCCAAATGGGTTTTGCCCGCCCCGATATCGCCATGCAGCAAAACCGTATCGCCGGGATGCAAAATTGTTGCCAGCAGCGCCCCAAGCGCCGTGGTGGCAACATCATCCGGCAAAAAGTAGGTAACAGAAGGGGTGGCTGACATAGCGCTAGTTTTACGCGCTGCACCCGGCGGCGCAAGTGCCTAGCCGACCATTTTTCGACCCCTGGAAAAAGGAACCCCTGACCCGTCCTGATCCGTCGCTTCTACCCGAAAGGTGGCCATTGTTGCCCCGCCTGCCAAAGACGAAAATTGACAGGTTATCCGCTTCCCATCAGACAAGCGCGCGGTGTCTTGCCATGCGTTACGCTCACCGAGTTCTGTAGTAAAATCCTCAACCCTGTCCCAAATTGCTGAGGGTGCAGTTACCGAACGCCAATACTCACACATTTTTGCCACGCCACCTTCGGCGCCCAGTGAAGCCGCGGGATCATGGCCCCAAAGCGCGGGATAAGCGGCGTTTGACATGACAAGCATGCCAGATGCCGAAAACACCGCAATCGCCGCATCAAAGGCATCAATCACGGCCTGCCCAAGCTCTAGGTCTGCGCGATAGCGCCGGGTTTGCGACATCTCGTTTGAAATATCCTAAAACGACAGGGCCAGCGCGCCGTTTGGGTGCGGCCTACCCATCACACGGTAGGTTTGGCCGCTCGATAGGCTCCAGGTTTCTTCATACAAGCCCGAGGCAGCAGCCTCTTCGATATCGGTGATTTGGTTGCGCCAACTTTTGTAGTCACGCGGTTCAGGTATCATCGACGCTTCGCGCAAAGCATCAAAAAAGCTTGGCAATGTTGGCCGCATGGTCAGCAAGTCTGGCGAAAGGCTGGTCAGGTCAAGTAAGGCCGGGTTGAACAAAACCAGCTTGCGATCATGGTCAAAAATCGCAAGGCCGGTCGACAGATGCGCAAAGGTTTTCGTCAAAGTTTGCATAAAGGCGCGCAATCCATCTTCGGCCTTTACCGTCGTGTCGGCGGGCAAGGCGTAAAGTTGTTGGCCCTTGGCATCAGCAAATTCGAAAACATCAAACCACCGATCTTTATTTCCGCCTTGCCCCGCAAGTTTTTTACGCTCGCTCACAGTGGCGTCAGATACCGTTTTTTGCGAGAAAAGCTTTGGGAGTGGCCAGGTTAGGTCTTCATCATTGCGCAGTCGATCGGTAGCAAGATCAAGATAGTAAGCGTTGGCCCAAATCACATCGCCACTTTCAGATTCGCGCCAAATGGGCAAAGGCGCCTTGGCGGAAATTTGGCGAAGCTGTTCCAGCTCATCCCGGATGGCGCGGCGGGTCAACGGGTCAAGCGCCGCCTTGGGCGATGTTGCATCGGAATCTGACACGGCGATGTGGGTCAGACCGCCCCGCAGTTCCGCCCGCAAAAGCAATGACGCGCTGTCGCTGCTTTCCACGCTTCCCATCGCCAACGTTCCTTGCGTATCCAGAGTTTCCAACCGTGCGGTCACACCTGGAAACCGGTTTTCAAGATAGCTGATCAGGCCGGGCCAAGCCGATGCCCGCCCTTGGCACGCTTTGGGAAGCAGGCTGCGCCCCACAGGCGTGGCATCAACCAAGGCATGGCCATCAAACAAATATTCCGCCCCGTTGTTCACCTCAAGAAACAAGGTTTCGGGCGAACGGGACGCCCGTTTTTGCAAGAGCGCCAGCACCAGCACCGCCAGCAGCGCCGAGAATAAGCCAGTCATAGCCAAACCCAAAGCCAACGAAAGGTCAAATGTCACAATCGGCTCCATAAACTATTCCACTACAACAGATTTCAACCTGAGGTATAAAAGGTTAATGGGCCGTTAAAATCTGAGGTTTAAGCGAGATTTTTGGACAGCTGGGCCTTTGCATCTGCACGCAAAGGCGCTTCAAACCTCAATTTGCATGTTTTCGCCCAAACCACCTTCGCCAGTTGCGACCAGATCTTCCAAGCGCCAGATCACCTCGACAATCGCGCCACACCTGGCGGGGCGCTTGGCGTTGGGGGAAAACGGGTCCGTACCATTGGCAAACGCCACCACGGCACCCGACCGTTCCAACAAGGTTTTCGCGATAAACAAGCCCAAGCCCATACCTTCATAACCCGGTCTTTGATCTTGTCTCTGAGTCGTGTTGCGACGCTTTACAAAGGGATCGCCAATCCGGCCAAGAATGTCGCTTGAATAACCCTCACCATCATCGACCACCCGCACCGTTAGCGTATCGCTGCCCCATTCCGCATCAACCCAAACGGTTGTGCGCGCGAAATCGACAGCGTTTTGCACCAAATTGCGGATGCCGTGGATCACCTCCGGCTTGCGCATGATCGTTGGTTGTTGAGCCAAAACATGCTGCGCCGGGTGTAGATCAAAGATCACCGATTTGCCGCGCTGGCGATGCGGTTCAGCAGCATCGCGAAGCACGGCATCAAGCGGCGCGCGCAACAAATGCAGATCGCTTTTGCCTGCGCGACCCATAGACCGCAAAATATCACGACATCTGTCGGCCTGATCCTTTATCAATTGAGCATCATCGCGCAGATCAGGGTTATCTTGCAATTCAGCGATCATTTCTGCACTGACCAGTTTGATCGTGGCCAAGGGTGTGCCCAACTCATGCGCGGCCGCTGCAACAACGCCGCCCAGATCGGTCAGCTTTTGTTCACGCGACAGGGCCATTTGCGTGGCAAGCAGCGCCTCGGACATTGACTGAATTTCGGATGCAACACGGTAGGAGTAAAGTCCCAAAAACATAATACCAATTACAATCGACAGCCAAAATCCAAACTCAAATATAACGGGAACCGCCAATATACTACCATCAGCGAAATAGAGCGGGATGTTGAAAAGGGCGGCAAGACTGATCAACCAAATCGCCATGATGCCGAGCAAAATGGTGATGCGCGATTGCAAGGCCGAGGCGGAAATGATCACTGGTGCCATAATCAAAAGCGCAAAAGGATTTGTAAGGCCGCCGGTCAGGTACAGCAAAAACGACAGTTGAGCCAAATCGAACAACAAGACCAGCATCGCCTCTAGGCCTGAAAGCCGCCGATTTGCGGGGAAAACAAAACTCGAAACCAGGTTCGCGATCACCGAAATGCCCACCGCAAGGAAACACGGGCCGATTGGCAGTTGCAGCCCGAAATAGAAATAGGCCACCAAAATCGCCGCAAGCTGGCCTGCAATCGCCATCCAGCGCAACATAATCAAAGTCCGTAGCCGCAACCGATTTTGCGCGTTCGCCGGAAAAAGCGGGGCTACGCCCGTGTTTATCATTGCATTGCCCCTTTGGCACAAAAAGACTATCTCTCCTGATAAAGGGCGCTGCACGGGGTTTCAACGCAAACGATTTGCGGCTTCGCCCAGGACTAGATCACGAGTGGAGATAGGCGGATGATGAAAGTTTATGCTGGCGCCGCAGTTGCCGTTTTGGCCGGGCTTTTGGGTGGGTCTGCATATTGGGTCTATAGCAATCAATCCGGCGACGCCTTTGCGCAATGCCGCGGTGGGCAAGTTGGTGGTGGCTCAATCGGGGGGCCGTTCACTCTGCTGAACTCAAACGGTGAAACCGTTACCGACAAAGATGTGATCACAAAGCCATCGCTGGTCTATTTTGGCTATACATTCTGCCCTGATGTTTGCCCGTTGGACAACGTTCGCAATGCCGAGGCTGTGGATATTCTGGAAGAAATGGGGTTGGACGTAAACCCAATCTTTATCTCAATCGACCCAGCCCGCGACACGCCTGAGGTGATGGCTGAATATGCCTCGATCATGCACCCTAAAATGATCGGGCTTTCCGGCAGTGAAGAGCAAGTGAAGGCTGCGTCACTTGCCTACAAAACCTATTATAAAAAACAAGATGCGGTAGATGACTACTATTTGGTCGACCATTCCACCTTTACCTACCTCATGTTGCCAGAGGTTGGGTTTGTCGACTTCTTTAAGCGTGAAACCACGCCTGATGAAATGGCGCAAACAGTTGCGTGTTTTTTAGGGGCAAGCTGACATTTCGCCCTATGTTGCGGCTGTGAGTGAGCAGACATGAAAAGGGATTTAAATGTCCGAAGATCTTATCGCGGAAATCGGGGCGGACCGTTCGCTTCTGTTGGTTGATGATGACGATCCGTTTTTGAAGCGGCTTGCCCGTGCAATGGAAAAGCGGGGGTTTTTGGTGGTAACGGCGGAAACCGTTACAATGGGCAAAGCAATTGCGCAGGCCCGCCCACCTGCCTTTGCCGTGGTTGATTTGCGGTTGGAAGATGGGAATGGTTTGGACGTTGTCGAGGTGTTGCGCGAAAAGCGGCCCGATTGCCGGATTGTGGTTTTAACCGGTTATGGCGCAATTGCGACAGCCGTCGCTGC
>Ga0102812_10001534_pt1 | contig 16032 bp, 18 predicted proteins | sample ColrivemetaGS713_FD_79334 | JGI IMG/M metagenome (GOLD analysis project Ga0102812, IMG submission 79334) | Estuarine microbial communities from the Columbia River estuary - Flood tide ETM metaG S.713 | ecosystem: Environmental > Aquatic > Marine > Intertidal zone > Estuary | place: USA... | reverse complement strand
TCCGCCTCCTGCTCGGCAGTCAGAGTGACTGGCTGGCTTGGCATCCAGATGGGCTTGTACCAGCAGGCGTTCGGAAATGTGCGTCATATTGCTGACCTTTGAGGGCTACCGTGTATACGCTGGCAAAATATACCATCCACCTCCCACAACCCGGAACCGGTTTTGATCGCACTGCCCTGATTTTATTAGAAAAATAAACTCAGGAAGGTTTTCACTGGTAACGCGTAGGATCCATCAGGCCAGCCCCGGCAAAGCCGGCAGCACGCAAACGACAGCTATCACAGCGGCCACAGGCCCGCCCCTGCGCATCAGCCTGATAGCAGGAGACCGTCAGCCCGTAATCAACCCCCAGGCGTGTTCCGACCTGAATGATTTCAGCCTTGCTCAGGTACTGGAGCGGCGCCTGAATACGGAAACCCTGCCCTTCAACCCCGGCTTTGGTTGCCAGATTGGCCATTGTTTCAAACGCCTTGACGAACTCTGGGCGGCAATCCGGATACCCGGAATAATCAACCGCATTCACCCCGATGAAAATATCCTGCGCATTCAGCACTTCGGCCCAGCCCAGCGCCAGTGCCAGAAATACCGTATTGCGAGCGGGTACATAGGTCAGGGGGATACCTTCACTCGGGGTTTCGGGCACAGCGATGCTGTCATCCGTCAGCGCCGAACCGCCGATACCGTTGAGGTCAAGACCAATAACCTTATGCTCTATAACGCCCAGTTGCCGGGCAACTTGCTCGGCTGCCTGCAACTCGGCACGATGCCGCTGGCCGTAGTCGAAACTCATGCTGTAGCAGCTGAAACCTTCCGCCTTTGCCATGGCCACAACGGTCGCAGAGTCGAGCCCACCGGACAACAGGATAACTGCACGTTTCTCGCTCATATCAATGTCCCGGCTGGTCGTTCCAGAGAATTTTGTGCAACTGCAACTGCAAACGCACCGGCAGATTGTCTGCAATAATCCACTCGGCCAGATCGCGCGCCTCTAGATCGTGATGGCTGGGCGAGAACAGCACTTCTCCAGCCCTTTGCTCCAATCGGTACTCAATCAGTTTGGACACTGCCCAGTCATAGTCATTGCGCGAACAGATGACGAATTTCACCTGATCATTAGCGGTCAGCAAACCGATATTCTCATAGCGGTTGCGTGCAACCTCCTGCGAGTCAGGTGTTTTCAGATCAACCACGCGGCTGACCCGAGCATCGACAGCCGAAATATCCAGAGCACCACTGGTTTCCAGCGAGACTTCATAGCCGGCATCACACAATGCTTTGAGTAGTGGCAGGCAATTGGGCTGCGCCAGCGGCTCGCCACCGGTGACACAGATATAACGTGGTTTGTAAGCGGCTACCTGCGCAAGAATGTCCTCCAAGGCAAGCAGTTCACCTCCGCTGAAAGCGTAGGCGGTATCGCAATACTGGCAGCGCAAAGGGCAGCCGGTCAGGCGGACAAATACCGTTGGCAAGCCAGCAGTACGTGTCTCGCCCTGCAACGAGTAGAAAATCTCGGTGATACGCAGGGTTTCTAGCATGGTGACCACGGGCGTGACAGCTATACAGGCCGTCCGCCTCCGTTGCGTCTTTATGACGAAAAATAGGGACAGCGATTCTAACGAAAAAACCCGCGACTGGCGCGGGCTTGATCGAAAAGCTTGTTGCTACATACCGCTGAGCTCTCGCTGAGCCAGTTGCGCAGCAGAACTGCCAGGGTATTGACTGATCACTTGCTGCAAAATCGTCTTGGCCTGCGCAGTATTACCCAGACGCAATTCGACATCGGCCTGTTTGTACAGAGCATCCGGCACCTTCTGATGATCAGGATAGGACTTGCTGACTTGTGCAAAAGCTTGAGCAGCCGCCGGCAGATCCCCCTGAGCCAGGCTTACCTCGCCCAGCCAATACTGCGCATTACCCGCATACTGGCTGTTCGGGTACTTACGCAAGAAGCCGGTGAACGCCTGACTAGCCTTGGCAAAATCACGGGTTTTGATCAAATCGAAAGCTGCATCGTAGTACAGCTTTTCCTTCTCCGGATCAGCCGGCTCAGACTTAGCAGCAGGGGCTTGAGCAGCAGAAGCTGGCATCAACGGCGTATTACCACCATTCAACGAACCGGCAGACTGGCCCTGATTAAGCGGAGCACCTGTCGTGCCGCTACCCATACGCCGGTCTAGCTCCTGATAGCGATCAAGACTTTCCTGCTTCAAACCACGAATTTCGTTTTGTTGCTCTTCAATCAGCCCACGCAGTTGCTGCACTTCCTGCTGGAGTTGCTGCAACTGCATGAAAACCTGCCCCTGCGCAGAAACCGGAGCAGCTGCCCCTGCTTCCGCATAGGACGTCGCACTCCCATAACCAGCCGTTGTATAACCGCCACTACCTGCAGCACTACCATCAACAACCGGTACTGCTGCAAATGCTGTCAGCGGCAAACCAAGGGCCATCAGCACGAGAATACGTTTGTGCATGATCATGACTGTTTACTTGGTCATTTCTACGCGGCGATTTTGCGCCCATGACTGGTCGTCATTGCCCAGGGCAAGCGGACGCTCTTCACCATAGGAAACTGCTTCCAGCTGCGCAGGGGACACGCCTTGCAGAACCAGGTAACGCTGCACAGCCTGAGCACGACGCTCACCCAGAGCCATATTGTACTCACGGGTACCGCGCTCGTCGGTATTACCCGCCAGCACTACGCGCTGACCATTGCCTTTCAGATCACGGGCATGCACATCAAGGGCACGCATGGCTTCAGGCTGCAGGTCGGAGCTGTCATAGGCGAAGTAGAACACGGTGATCGCACGCAGCGCGGCTTCGTCGCTCATGCTGCTGTCCAGCCCACTATTGGCGCTAGCGTCATAACCAGCATTCGGATCGATAGCGCCTTCGCCAGCGGCATCGCCCTTCTTCGAAGAACAACCAACAGCAACGGCCAAAGCCATTGCAACAGCAACGATTTTGCCGAATTTCAGCATTTCCATTTTGTAACTCCTGTTAGATCTCTAGGGTTTTATATCAGTAGGGCCTGGTAACCGCTTCAGTTCAAATATGGAGACCAGGAAGGTTCCTGAACTTGGCCTTGGGCTGTGGGCAGTGGCGTCCGTACCCGACCATTGGTCGAGGCCAGCATCAGCAATCCACGCCCCTGCTGGCGGGTGGCGTAGATTACCATGGTCCCGTTGGGCGCAACAGTGGGCGACTCGTCCAGACTGGTTTCCGAGATAATGCGCAAACTGCCGCGCTGCAGGTCCTGCGCAGCAACGCGAAACACGGCGTAGCCGTCCTGCCTATGCACCATAACCAGAGTTTTTTCATCCGCCGACAACTTCGGGTTGGCGTTGTAATTTCCGACGAAGGTCACCCTTTGGGCAGCGCCGCTGTTGATATTGAGCTTGTAAATTTGTGGTTTACCTGCGCGATCCGAGGTGAAGTAGATGGTTTGACCATCCTTGCCCCAGAACGGCTCGGTATCAATACCTGACTGATTGGTAACACGCTTGAGCTGACGTGTCGCCACGTCCATCACATAAATTTCCGGATTGCCGTCCTTGGACAGCACCATAGCCAGGCGGTTACCGTCTGGAGACCAGGCCGGCGCGCCATTCAGGCCGGGAAAATTAGTCATCTGCTCCCGCCGTCCGGTATCAATATGCTGGATAAAGATACGTGGACGCTTCTGCTCGAAGGACACATAGGAGATGCGCTTGCCATCCGGGGCGTAACTCGGCGACAGAATCGGCTCCCGTGATTGCAACAGGGTCACTGCACGAGCGCCGTCATAGTCAGAGCGTTGCAGGGTGTAGCGGGCATTGTTCGGGGCAAAGCGCTCGACCGTCACATACAGCAGTCGGGTAGAGAAGGCACCGCGAATACCAGTGAGTTTTTCAAATGACTGGTCGGAAATATGGTGTGCCATATCCCGCAACTGATCCATGCCGCCACTCACAGTGCCGGCCATGACCTGTTGCTCGGTAGTGACATTAAACAGCGAGAAGCTGATCTGCAGGCGCCCGGCAGTTGGAGTTACGCTACCAATCAGCAGGTATTGCGCGCCCACCGCTTTCCAGTCGCGATAGATGATTTCTGCCGGCTGAGCGGGCAGGCTAATCATGTTCTGCCGGGTAATGGGCTCAAAAAATCCGGAGTTGCGCAGATCATTGCCAATGATATTTGACATGTCTTCTGGCAAAACCACGCCTCCCTGGACGCCAAATGGCACCACCGCAATAGGTACCGCACGATCAGTACCGCGCGAAATCACCAGCGGCTCGGCCGCCTGGACGCTACCGAAAAAAAAGCACAGGCCCAGCAGCAGGATACGGGTAAGGGTGTTCACAGGGACAAGTCCTCCGGTTTGAAGATAACGCGCCGTTGACGGTACATGGCATCAAAGGTCGCACGATCAAGCTGTTGCATTTCCTGAATCCGACCAACGTTGCGCACTGCCGCAACAGCCGAATTGTCGAACGGTCTATCACCGCTGGAGCGCGTTACGCTGGCATTGGTGATAGTGCCATCCGGCAGCATTTCTATCAGCACTTCGACGCTCATGCCGTTGCGCGCCGATGGTGGGCGCTGCCACTGCTCGCTGACCAGCTTGATCAGCAAATCATCGAGGTTTCCCGCTACCTGACTGCCCACGCTTTCAGCCATGGTCTGTTGATACTCGGTATTTTCTGCCAGAAGCTCGGCCAGCGCCTGAGCCTTTTTGTCCTCTGCTGACTTGCGTGCAGCCTCCTGGGCGGCTTTTTTCTTTGCAGCCTCGGCTGCAGCTTTCTTCTTGGCGGCTTCGGCTTCAGCTTTCTTTTTCGCGGCTTCTGCTGCCTTTTTCTTTTCTTCTTCGGTTTTCTTTTTGGCAATATCTGCCTGTTTCTTCTGTTCGGCAGCCTTTGTCTCTGCAGCCTTCTTGGTTTCCTGGGCTTTTTTCTGCTCGGCAACTTTCTTCTGCTCGGCTGCCTTGGCCGCAGCGGCCTGCTTCTGCTGTTCAACCTTCTTGGTTTCCAGCTGCTCGACCTGATTACTCGGTGCCGCGGTTTTCTTGGCTTCGCCGGCGATTTTCTGCGGCGTCTGGGTGGTCGCCTGACTCTGCGACTTGAGCTGGTACAGCGTGGTCTGGATGATCGGCCGTGCCGGAGGCAGTTCCGGGGTGAACTGGAAGCTGACAAACAGCATGGCAAAAATCACCAGATGCAGTACGACCGCCCAGACTACCGGCCAGAAATAGCTTTCCGAGGATGATTGCTCACTCAGTTGGCGCATCAAGGGGCCTCGGTTATCAGCCCGACGTTGCTGACGCCAGCCTGCTGCAGACCACCCATGACCTTCATCACCGCTTCATAAGGCACACGCTTGTCACCACGAACGAAGACCTGCACGGACTTGCCCTGCCCGCTGTTGGCGCCGAGGATACTGGTAACTGCCTGGACCAGCTGCGGCAGTTCGGTTGACGCCTCGCTGCCCTTGCCCTGGTCAGGATCGACTTCTTCACCCATATTCCAGTAGTAGCTCTGGTCAGCTTTGATCGAGATGGTCAGCACACGTGAGTTGTTGTCCTGCGGCAGGGCCTGACTGGACACTTTGGGCAAATCAACCTTGACCCCCTGATTGAGCATGGGCGCAGTCACCATGAAAATGACCAGCAGTACCAGCATCACATCGATGTAAGGCACCACGTTCATTTCCGAGACGGGTTTGCGGCGGTTGCGGATTCTTGCCATTACGTCAGCCCTCAGTCATCGGAACTGTGGACTTTACGGTGCAGAATCGCCTGGAACTCGTCAGCAAAGGTGTAATAGCGGCCAATCAGCATCTCGCCACGAGCGGCAAAGCGGTTATAGGCGATTACCGCAGGAATCGCTGCAAACAGGCCGATGGCAGTGGCTATCAGCGCTTCGGCAATTCCTGGCGCTACCGTGGCGAGCGTTGCCTGTTGCACCTGAGCCAGGCCACGGAAAGAGTTCATGATGCCCCAGACCGTACCAAACAGACCTATATAGGGGCTGGTGGAGCCTACGGTGGCGAGAAATGGCAGGCTCTGCTCGAGCTTCTCCTCTTCTCGCGAAATGGCCACGCGCATGGCACGATTGACGCCGTCCATCACTGCATCCGCATCAAAGCTGGACTGCTGGCGCAAGCGCGAAAACTCTTTGAAGCCGGCACGGAAGATCTGCTCCAGACCGGAATCCGGATCGGGACTACTGCCCACCTGGCGGTAAAGCTTGGAAAGATCGATACCCGACCAGAAGCGCTCCTCGAAACTGTCCAGGCTGCGCTTGGCGTGACGCAACAAAGTGCTGCGCTGGAAAATCATCATCCAGGAAGCGACCGAGGCGGCCAACAACACCAGCATCACCAACTGCACTACAAAGCTGGCGTTACTGATAAGACTCCACATTGACATGTGGTCGACGGCGTTAGCTTCCACGCTGCATCTCCTGCTAAAAGCTTACTGGGAAAGCCCCGGGTCCTTTGCGAAGGCTGCACGCAGCGCTTCGGGAATGGCCCTTGGCTTCAAATTGTCGGCGCGCACACAGGCCACCAGAAACTGCCCTTCACAGAGCAGCAGATCATCTGCTACACGCCGTACCTGCTGCCGAAAACACAGACTGGCACGGTTCAACTCAATCACCTCGGCGCTCACCTGCAACTCGTCATCCAGCTTTGCCGGCGCCAGATAGCGCGCTGTGACGGAGTGCACTACAAACAACAACCCTTCAACCGCCAATTGCGACTGGGCGTAACCCAGACTGCGCAAACGCTCAGTACGGGCCCGCTCCATGAATTTGAGATAATTGACGTAATAAACAATTCCGCCGGCGTCGGTGTCTTCGAAATACACACGACAAGCCAAAGCAAAAGGCCGAGCATCTTTCTGAGCGCGCATACTCTAGTGGTTACTCCTGACCTTGCCAATCGGCCAATCGCTGGTTTTCAAACTATTCATCGCCCACATCGAACAAATCAGCCGCAGGCAGACCTGCCAGACGCCCGGGCAGATTCAAACCAAAATGTAGGTAGGCATGCCGGGTGACCACGCGGCCTCTGGGTGTGCGCATGATATACCCTTGCTGAATCAGATAGGGTTCCAGCACGTCTTCAATCGTATGGCGTTCTTCGCTGATGGCTGCCGCCAGGCTGTCGATACCTACCGGGCCACCATCGAACTTCTCTATCATTGCCAGTAACAGGCGGCGGTCCTGATGATCAAAGCCCTGTTCATCGACATCCAGCAGGTTCAGGGCCAGATCGGCTATCGGCCGGGTGATCTGTCCTTTACCACGCACCTCGGCATAATCCCGCACACGGCGCAGCAACCGATTGGCGATACGTGGCGTACCACGGGCCCGGCGCGCAATCTCGAAAGCGCCATCGGGCTCCACATGCAAGCCGAGAATACCGCCCGAACGACTGACGATGGTCGACAGGTCTGCCGCGTTGTAAAACTCCAGGCGCTGCACGATGCCGAAGCGGTCACGCAACGGATTGGTCAGCATACCGGCACGGGTGGTTGCCCCCACCAGAGTGAAGGGTGGCAGATCCAGCTTGATCGAACGCGCTCCGGGGCCTTCGCCAATCATGATGTCGAGCTGGAAATCTTCCATCGCGGGATAGAGCACTTCCTCGACAATCGGTGGCAAGCGGTGAATCTCATCGATAAACAGCACATCACCCGGCTCGAGGTTGGTCAGCAAAGCCGCCAGATCGCCCGGACGCTCCAGCACCGGACCGGAGGTGCTCTTGATTGACACGCCCATCTCCTGGGCAATGATATGCGCCAGAGTGGTCTTGCCCAGCCCCGGCGGACCGAAAATCAGGGTGTGATCCAGCGGCTCGCTGCGCCCACGAGCTGCCTGAATGAACAACTCCATCTGGTCACGCACCACCGGCTGGCCAATGTAGTCAGCCAGACTAAGCGGCCGAATGGCCCGATCCAGTTGCTCGTCGCGGTCACGGCCGCCCGTTGTTACCAATCGATCAGCCTCGATCATTGCGGTTTACACCATTCCCTTAAGCGCACGACGAATCAGTTCTTCGCTAGACAGCCCGACTTCCAGCACGGCGGACACCGCACGACTGGCCTCCTGCGGTTTGTAACCCAGGGATATCAAGGCTCCCAGCGCATCGCTCTCGGCACTTGAGACCGCCACACCAGGTCGAGGTTCAATCACCAGCGTCGACATACCCGGCATAGTCTCCCAGGCCTTGAAACGATCCTTGAGCTCAACCAGCAGGCGTTCGGCGGTTTTCTTGCCAACCCCGGGAACCTTGACCAGCACCGAAGTATCCTGAGCCTGCACGCAGCGTTCCAGCTCATCGACATCCAGCCCCGACATCAGCGCCAGCGCCAGCTTGGGACCGACACCGTTGAGGCGGATCAGCTCGCGAAACAGTTCGCGCTCACGCTTCTCGAAAAAGCCGTAAAGCAGCTGAGCATCTTCGCGCACCACCAGATGGGTGTGCAGGATCAACGGCTCACCGACCGCCGGCAGCCGATACAGCGTGGACATCGGCACTTCCAGTTCATAACCGATCCCCGCGACATCCAGTATCACGTGCGGTGGGTGCTTCTCTGCCAGGGTGCCACGCAGGCGTCCAATCACAGTTTGAGTTCCTTGTTCAAAGTCGCAGTCGGCCTGCGCGATGCTTGGCCCCGGAAAGACCATGGGGAATCAGGCTTTGTCGGTGATGGGCATGGCAAATGGCTATTGCCAGCGCATCGGAGGCATCTATTTGCGGTTTTTGCACCAGCTTGAGCATGTGCATGACCATCAATTGCACCTGCTCCTTGTCGGCCCGGCCTGAACCGACCAGTGCTTGCTTGACCTGAGTAGCGCTGTATTCAGCCACGTCCAGCCCCTGCTCGACACCTGCAACGATGGCTGCACCGCGTGCCTGACCGAGTTTGAGGGCGGAGTCGGCATTGCGCGCCATGAACACCTGCTCGATACCCATGGTCGTTGGCTGGTAGCTCTGGATCACCTCGCAGACGCCGCGATAGACCTTCTGCAGACGCTCCGGCAGTGCGCCCTCGCCGGTACGAATGCAGCCTGAGGCGATGTACTCGCAGCCACGCCCGGTGTCACGCACCACGCCGTAACCGGTGATACGCGAGCCTGGATCAATCCCCAAAATCAGCGTCATGTTCGCCGCCCACAATACTGTCTATTTATCCAGCTTGCGAGTATAGGGAGTCTGCCTGACGGCGTCACCCGTTGCGCGACATAAAAAAACCGGAAGCGCTTTCGAGCGACTTCCGGCTGGTGACTGGCCGGCAGAAGCTAGTCCAGCTGCTCCAGTAGCTCATCGGCAATATCGGCGTTGTGGTAGACCTCTTGCACATCATCCAGGTCTTCCAGCATGTCGATCAGCTTGAGCACCTTCTGTGCAGTTTCCAGGTCAGTAACCGGCGCACTGATCGAGGGAATCATGGCTACTTCCGCCTCCTCCCCCTTGAACCCGGCAGCAGCCAGCGCTTCATTGACCGTCAGGAAATCGGCAAAACTGGTGGACACCAGCGCCGAACCGTCCTCGCCCATTTCCACGTCATCGGCACCGGCTTCCAGCGCCGCTTCCATCAGTGCATTCTCACTGACGCCCGCAGCAAAGCTGATCTGCCCTTTGCGATCGAACATGTAGGCTACCGAACCGTCGGTACCCAGATTGCCGCCGCACTTGGTAAAGGCATGCCGCACAGCGGCTGCCGTGCGATTGCGGTTGTCGGTCATGGCCTCGACGATGATCGCCACACCACTGACGGCATAACCCTCGTAGCTAAGCTCGGTCATGTTGTCGGCTTCGCTTTCACCGGCACCGCGCGCAATCGCCCGGTCGATGGTGTCGCGGGTCATATTGGCAGTCAGCGCCTTATCGACCGCCAGCCGCAAGCGAGGATTCTCGGCTGGCAAGGGGCCACCCTTGGCTGCTACGGTCAGTTCACGAATCAGCTTGGTGAAGATCTTGCCGCGCTTGGCGTCCTGACGCCCCTTGCGGTGCTTGATGTTGGCCCATTTGGAATGACCAGCCATATCTCACTCCATCTTGCTCTAATTAATTTGTGGAGCGCTGCGCGTCTGCGAGACGCGCAGCGATTCAATACGAGGCTTCGGCACGAGTTGCAGAAACCATCAAACCATAACAAAAAAGCCTGGCAATCCAGGCTTCTTCGTCATCGGTTACTCCGCCTTGGGCTGCTCGCGCAGGCGAATGTGCAGGTCGCGCAAGGCAGCGTTATCTACCACACCCGGCGCCTGGGTCATGACGCAAGCAGCACTCTGGGTTTTCGGGAAGGCGATCACTTCACGGATAGACTGGGCACCGGTCATCAGCATCACCAGACGATCCAGACCGAAGGCCAGACCACCGTGCGGCGGAGCACCGTACTTCAGGGCATCGAGGAGGAAGCCGAACTTCTCCTGTTGCTCTGCGGCACTGATGCCGAGCACGTCAAATACCGTCTGCTGCATGGTCTTGTCGTGGATACGGATCGAGCCACCGCCCAGCTCGGTGCCGTTGAGCACCATGTCATAGGCCCGTGACAGCGCCGCTGCCGGATTGGCCTTTAGCTCTTCCGGTGAGCACTTGGGGGCGGTAAACGGGTGATGCAGGGAGTTCAGGCTGCCGTCGTCGGTCTCTTCGAACATCGGGAAATCGATGACCCACATTGGCGCCCAGGCACTGGTCAGCAGATTCAGGTCATGGCCGAGCTTGATACGCAGCGCACCCAGCGCTTCGCTGACGATCTTCGCCTTGTCGGCACCGAAGAACACGATGTCACCATCCACGGCACCGACGCGATCAAGGATCACATTGATGTTGTCCAGCGGGATATTCTTGACGATAGGCGATTGCAGGCCCTCTACCCCGGCCGCACGCTCGTTGACCTTGATGTAGGCCAGACCGCGGGCGCCGTAGATACCGACAAACTTGGTGTAATCGTCAATCTGCTTACGTGGAATGCTTGCCCCGCCTGGCACCCGCAAAGCTGTCACACGGCACTTGGGATCATTGGCCGGACCGGCAAACACTTTGAAGTCCACGTCCTTGAGTTGGTCTTCCACATCGACCAGTTCCAGCGGGTTGCGCAGGTCCGGCTTGTCCGAACCGTAACGACGCATGGCCTCGGCAAAGGTCATGTGCGGGAATTCGCCGAACTCCAGATCCAGCACTTCCTTGAACAGCTGACGGATCATCTTCTCGGTGATGGCCATGATGTCGTCTTCATCGAGGAAGCTGGTCTCGATGTCGATCTGGGTGAATTCCGGCTGGCGGTCTGCGCGCAGGTCTTCATCACGGAAGCACTTGGCAATCTGGTAATAACGGTCAAAGCCGGCAACCATCAGCAATTGTTTGAACAGCTGCGGCGACTGCGGCAGGGCAAAGAAGCTGCCTGCGTGGGTGCGGCTTGGCACCAGGTAATCACGGGCGCCTTCAGGGGTAGCGCGGGTAAGGATCGGCGTTTCCACATCAAGGAAGCCATTCTCGTCGAGATAGCGACGAATGCTCGACGTGATGCGCGAACGCAGCTTGAGCTTCTCGGCCATCTCCGGACGACGCAGATCGATGAAGCGATAGCGCAGGCGCGTCTCTTCACCCACGTCGGAGTACTCATTGAGCGGGAATGGCGGCGTCTCGGCCTCGTTCAGCACTTCCAGCTCATAACCCAACACCTCGATGGCGCCGGAGGCCATGTTCGGGTTGACTGCACCGGCAGGACGTAAACGCACCTTGCCGGTAAGCTTGACCACAAACTCGCTGCGCACACGATCAGCTTTGGCAAAGGTCTCGGCACGATCCGGATCAAATACCACCTGGGCCAGACCTTCTCGGTCACGAATATCGAGGAAAATCACCCCGCCATGGTCACGTCGACGGTGTACCCAGCCGCAAAGAGTGATTTCCTGACCGTCCAGGGCTTCGTTCAGCTGGCCGCAATAGTGAGTGCGCATCATGATCTTCGTTCGCTTCTGTTAAGTGCTTGAATTCGTTGTGCTGCTTGCTCGCCGCCCCGCTTCGAAACGGTAATTCCAGCGCGCTGTCGATAAACCGATAGCCTGCGGCAAAGGGCGCGATTATATACAGTTAATCCGCGAGGCACAGCCGCCCGGTGGCGGATGCAAGCATTGTCGGCAGCACAGCGCGGGAAAACTCGACAGACTGCAACGCGACGGCCACACGCATTATCACGTTAACCCGCCGTTTTAAAAGACCCGCCAGCGGCGACCATACAAGCTTGATTTTCAATGCCTGCGCAGGCACAGCCAGATGACAGCCGACATGCGCACAAGCATGCCTTGAGGGTTTGAGTAGTCCCCCGCTTTACGGTTAAATACCAGGCTGCTGTTTCCGGGCATTCTGGAAATCAGCAGGCAAAGCAGTTGCAAGCGGACTTTTCAAACCGAAGCACTGCAGATCAATTTTTCTGATAGCCACTTTCTTCTTCAAAGCGAGTTAATTTCATTATGTTCAAAATCGTTCATTTGTTGGCCGGCGCTTCTGCCTTGCTATTGTCCTTTGTTCCAACTCTGGGTACCGAGGTCCAAAACCTGCTGCAACAGCCTGAAGTGGTTTATCTGGTCTTCTGTGGCCTGCTCAACCTGCTGATGGGCCTGAACAGCCATCGCTCATCCGGCGCCCTGCAGACTGTTGCATCCGCACTGATTGTCCTGGCCGCAGCCCTGCAGGCCTTTGTAGTTCTGGCTCCACTACCACTGATAGCCGGACAGCCTGCTGTCTTGCTGGCGCTGACCGCACTTCTTGGCGCAGTACTACTGCTACTGGCTGGCTACCTGCCAGCGCGCAGCAAATCCACTGCCAGTTTTAGCGGCGCGCAAGGCAATCGCGAAGGCGGCACGGTCAAGTGGTTCAATACGTCCAAGGGTTTCGGCTTTATTTCCCGTGACTCCGGCGATGATATTTTTGTGCATTTTCGCGCCATTCGCGGCGATGGTCATCGCGTTCTGGTCGAAGGGCAGCGCGTCGAGTTCGTGGTAATGAATCGCGATAAAGGCTTGCAGGCGGAAGATGTAACCGCTACTCAAAAAACCAAACGCTAAGTAACAGCCAGGCGTAAAAAAACCACCGCGAGGTGGTTTTTTTACGCTTTCAATAATGCGGCGGAGGCGCTTCATCCTCGGAAATACCAAACTGCCCGAGCATTTCTTCCTGACGCCGTATAAGCTCTTGCACCTGCTGTTGCAGCAGCTCAATCGCACGCTGCTGGGTCACCACGATATCGTTCAGGGTCAACAAGTTGTCTTCCTGAAAGGCCTGACGCGTCTCCAGCTCGATGATGCGCGCTTCTTCACTCATCCGGCAGTCTCCGCAAAACGAAAGTCATCCGTCAGTACCAGGCGTAGCTTCTGCCGAATGGCGACCACCTCCTCGGCTGTATAAGGAACCGCCGGATGTTTACCCCAGACCGCATCAGGCCATGCCGGATCAGTCTTGCGTCGAACAATGACGTGCATGTGCAGCTGGCTGACCATGTTGCCCAGCGTCGCTACGTTCATCTTGTCAGCACTGAAGGTATCCTTGAGCACCTCGGCCAGCGTGGTGGTTTCCTGCCAAAGCAGACGCTGATCCTCACTGTCCAGCTGAAACAACTCACTGACCTCATCGCGACGCGGCACCAGCATGAACCAGGGGTACTGACGATCATTCATCAGCAGCAACCGGCACAAGGTGAAGTCACCCATGAGCAGGGTGTGATTTGCAAGGCGGGAATCCAGGTTGAACATTGCAGGCTCCTCGATCCGGGATCACTGGCAACACTGCCTGCCAACAACTGTTGGCAGGCAGTAGTAAGCATTACTCGGGCAGCGCGTTCAGCTGGTACATAACCATTAGCGCCATTGGCGGCTTGCCGAACTTGCCAAACCAGGTGTTGTAGACCGACATGATTTCGCCGGTACGGTATAACTGGGCAAGCACCCGATTTACCGCCTGCTTGAAATCAGCATCGTTGCGTGGAACAACCAGTGCGTAGGGCTCGTAAGAGAAGGTGTTCGGCGCGATATTAAACCTGAGACCCTTGGGTGCCGAGGCTACCAGGCCAATCAGCACCGTCTGGTCGGCGGCGTAGGCGTCAATCGCTCCACTGTTGAGCTTCTCCATACCATCGATGTGCGTCATCACCGGCACCAGCTGGAAAGTCACCATGTTCTTTTCCATCCAGGCCTTCAATGCCGTCTCCGTGGTATTGCCCGCGACCACACCGATCTTCTTGCCGGCCATTTCAGTCAGGCTTTTTACCTCTGTTTCGCCCTTGACCAGGAAGTTACCGCCATCCACCCAGGTCGCCAGACTGAAATCGACGATTTTCTGCCGGGAAATGGTATCGCTGCTGTTACCGCACTCGATATCCACATCACCATTGGCAACCTTCTCGAAGCGGTTCTCTGCCGTCAGCGGAATGAATTTCACGTCCAGCTTGGGCAACTTCAACTGCTGCTGGATGCCTGCGGCAACGCGCTTGCACAGGTCTATCGAGTAGCCCATGGGCTCACCACTGGTATCAACGAACGAAAACGGAATCGACTCGGTGCGGTGACCGATCAGAATAGTCTTGCTGTCGGAAATCGACTTCAGCTTGCCGGTCAACTCGGCACCCAGTGCCGGGGTAGCCATCAGACTCGCCAGCAGTGCTGCAGTTAGAATTCGCTTCATGAGCAGGTTTTCCTCGTAGTTATTGTGATGCCCGGCAAACACCGAACTGTAGCCAGCATAGCCGGAGTGACAAGGCGCTGGCCAGATCAATTGCAACCTGATCAAGCAGCTTTATCGTGGCAAAATCACGCTGACGCGCAGCCCGCCGGTCGCCGAATCGGCTAGCTGGATCTCACCGTCGTGCAGTTCGACTATTCGCTGCACGATCGACAGACCCAGTCCGGCGCCCTGCCCGGCACCCTGCCGATAAAAGCGCTCAAACAGTTGCTGACGCTGGTCTTGCGCTACTCCCGGGCCACTGTCCTCGACCAGCAGACAGATACTCTGCGGCGCCGCCTGCAGAGTGATCCTGACTTGTCCGCCGAGAGGTGTGTGCTGCACGGCATTACTCACCAGATTCTGTAGCAAGGTACCCAGGCTTGGCGCATCGGCGCGCAAGTGATAGTCCGCGGCCTCGTCCAGCTCAAGCATCAACTCCTGCTGGCGAGCCAGTGCCAGCGGCGTCAGCTCGGCGAGCTCGTTGCGCAGAAAAAACGCAAGATCAACATCAGCCATGCTCACTTGCACAGCCTTGGGCTCAAGTCTGGCCATCGTCAGCAGCTGCGTCACCACCCGCGTAGCGCGCTGCACAGCCAATTCCAGCTGTGCTAAAGCTGCTGCGCGATCATCTGCATCAGGTGCCTGTAACGCATTCTGGGTATGGATACGCAGCACCGCCAGCGGCGTACGTAGTTCATGTGCCGCATCGGCGATAAAGCGTTTTTCGCGATCCAGCAACTGATTCACCTGCAGCAGCAACCGGTTCAGTGCAGCTGTCATCGGTTCCAGCTCTGCGGGCAAGGGCGCCAATGTCAAAGGAGTCAGACTGTCGGGGTCACGCTGCTTGAGCGCTTCGGCCATCTGCCCAAGCGGCCTGAGCCCGACACCAACTGCAAACCAGACCAGCAAACCAATCAGCGGTAGTCCAAGAATCTCGGTTGTCAGGCTGCGCAAGACTATTTTCTGTACCAGTTCGCCACGCACATCATCTCGCTCTCCGACCAGAATCCAGAACCCCTTGTTCGGTTCATGCAGCATGAACACGCGCCAGTCATAAGCACCCAGAGCAATATCGTGAAAACCCGGCAACTGCCCTGACAAGGCCAGCATAGGCCGTGTGGAAGTGCCCGCTGACTCATCCGAGCCGGTATTCGCCAAGCTCGACAGCAGCTTCGGCAGTGCTTCCTGGGGAGCCAAAGCTGATTCCAGCTGTACCTCACCCGCCTGGTTCAGCACCTGAAAAGACAGCTTGCTCTCATAAGGATGACTACTGCCGCCATCGCCTGCAGCAGAGTTTTCGGCCGCCTGATTAAGCGCCATCTGCAT
>Ga0102812_10001532_pt1 | contig 16038 bp, 14 predicted proteins | sample ColrivemetaGS713_FD_79334 | JGI IMG/M metagenome (GOLD analysis project Ga0102812, IMG submission 79334) | Estuarine microbial communities from the Columbia River estuary - Flood tide ETM metaG S.713 | ecosystem: Environmental > Aquatic > Marine > Intertidal zone > Estuary | place: USA... | reverse complement strand
TTAAAAGGTGAGGAAAATCACCAGGAATACAATTAGGGGTGTAAATATGGTAACTAACTTAAAAGAACTTATCAAAAAAGCAAAAGAGATTGAAACAAAAACACTTGTTGTAGCATGTGCAGATGATGAGCATGTTTTAGAAGCTGTTGAATTAGCTAGAAAAGAGAATATTATTGTTCCTATATTAGTGGGGAATAAAACTAAAACCAAAGAAATCATGGAAAAATTAAAAATTGATTCTTCTTTCTATACATTCGTAGATGAACCAGATAATGGATTAGCATGTCATGAAGCAGTAAAGTTGGTCAGTTCAAATAATGGTTACTTTTTAATGAAGGGTTTGGTAGACACAAGTGTAATTTTAAAAGCTGCCCTTAATAAAGAATATGGTTTAAGAACACAAAATAGAATTTCTCATGTGAGTGTATTAGAAGTACCTACACATCATAAATTAATAATGATGAGTGATGGCGCAATGAATATTGCTCCAACCTTAGATGAGAAACGACAAATTATTGAGAATTCAGTAAAGATTGCACATGCAATTGGAAATAAGAACCCAAATGTTGGAATTATTGGTGCTGTTGAAAAAGTTAATCCAAATATGGAGGCAACTGTCCATGCAGCTGAATTAATTAAGATGAATAAAGACAATATCATAACAGGTTGCACAGTTGGTGGTCCTTTTGCAATTGACAATGCAATTAACAAAGAAGCTGCAATTCACAAAGGTGTTAAAGATCCAATAGCCGGTGATGTAGACATCTTAATAATGCCAAGAATTGAAGCTGGTAATGTATTTTATAAAACAATGATGTTTCTTGCAAATGCAAAAGGTGCTAGTGTAATTGCTGGTGCAAAGAAACCTATTGTACTTACAAGTAGAGCTGATTCTACAATGAGTAAATACTATTCGATAGCACTAAGTGCTTTAGTAGCTAATCTTTAATTAAAGGAGAACATTATGTCAACTATAAGCAATGTAAAAAGAGATGATATAAACATCTCAAACAATAAACTATTTAGCAGATTTAGAACTACATTAGAAACTGCTTTCTATAGAAATAATGTTGTATCAGTCACATCATTAAGACAAGCTTACAACCTTGCTAAAAATTCACCAGGTACAATTGTTTCTGATTTACCTATCCATCGAGCTACTGATTTGGATTTAGATGGAGATGCTAAGGTTTTAATATTTAATGATGGAATTATTACTGGGCGTCAAGCTAAAGCTAGAAGATTGGTCAATAGTTCAAACATTGAAAAGTATTCTACTATTTTACGTGATTCTGTATTTAATTCGAGAAAAAAGAAAATGTATCATGCTGTAGTCTATGTTGGACTACATACTGATTTTATGGTTAAAGCTCACCTTCTAATTCCTGAAGGTTATGAAAACACAATGTATTCTTGGATGCTAAATTTTCAATCAAGAAATTCTGAAGTTGATAAAATGTATAATGCTTCTACTAAAATAAACGAAGGTGATATTTTCTTATACTCAGATCCAGATGAAATAATTGAAAAGTACGAATCAGGTGCAAGTATATTTGATCACAGTCATAATTGTGGCGCACTTCTTGGTTTAAGATATTTTGGGGAACATAAGAAAGCAACACTAACAATGGCTTGGAGTATCGCTTCAAGAAATAATTATACTGCTTGTCATGGTGGACAAAAAAGATTTAATCTTCCTGATAATAAAACATATATAGCTGGAGTATTTGGCTTAAGTGGGAGTGGTAAAAGCACTATAACTCACTCAAAACACCACAATATCTTTGATGTAACTGTTTTACATGATGATGCATTTGTAATTTCTAATAAAGATGGTTCTTCCATTTCATTAGAGCCTTCATATTTTGATAAAGTTCAAGATTATCCAACAAATAGTGAAGATAACAAGTATTTACTTACAATTCAAAATGTAGGTGCAACACTAGATGATGAAGGTTTGATAGTCCCTGTAACTGAGGATATTAGAAACGGGAATGGACGAGCACTAAAATCTAAGTTTTGGACTAAAAAAAGAGCATATAAGTTTGATAATAAAGTGGATTCAATCTTTTGGATAATGAAAGATGATTCTCTTCCTCCAATTATCAAAGTTAACTCAAGCACATTAGGAAGTACACTTGGTGCAACACTAGCAACCAAACGTTCTTCTGCAGAACATGGTGCAGTATCAACTAAGCTTGTAATTGAGCCATATGCAAATCCATTTAGACTTTATCCACTAAGAAATGACTATAAAAAATTCAAGGATTTATTCGAAAATACTGGTGTATCATGTTATGTTTTAAATACAGGTTCTTTTATGAACGAAGATATAACACCACAAATTACTCTAGGTCTAATCGAGAAAATTGTATCAAATACATTAGAGTTCACTAAATTAGCAGGTATAGAAGATATGGAGTTTACAGATATAAAAGGATATAATCCAGATTTTTCTAATACGAAGTATAGAAAATTATTTATTGATAGATTTCAAAATAGAGTTGATTTTGTAGATAACTTATTTAACCAAGATATTCTACCTGTTGAAGCTAGAGAAAGTTTATTAAAAATAATAAATGAATTAAAATAAAAAGCACTCAATTGAGTGCTTTTTCTATTGTTTAATATCGTTCCATCCTACAATAACATCGTTAAACTTAAATGAGACACGATACAAATCTAAGCTTGATGCAAAGTCAACATTAAATAGTTTTTCTTTGCTATTTGAATCAGATATAATACCCTTGTCAATTTTACCTAAAAAGCTCTTAACTTCATTTGGTAAAGTAACCATTTCAGCTTCACTGTTTGACATATCTTTTGTTAAGACACTAACAACTTCTACTCCTTCAAATATAACGATACAATCATCAGCTTTTATAGGATCGAATGTAGTGTTTTCAGGATGACCCGGACTAACCATCAAATTTGCTATTTTAAGGATAATACAATTTTCACCTTTAAAACTCTCATCTACAACACTATTTAAGAAAACAATCTTATTTAAGAAGCCAGGTGTTAACATATTATAGTCCTTTAAGAATTTCTCAAATATCATATCAGTGCTAGTAAGCACTTCAATATCTTTTACAGTAATTATTCCGCTCTTTATGATTATTTCTACAGGTCTAATCATATAATCTTTTTCAGGATCAAATGTCTTACCTTTAGCCTCAAGTATCTCCATTATAGGATCTAATCCAAGTTCATATAATGCAAAAGGTATAACGATTTTTTTTCGTTTTTGAAACAATGCTAACCCATGTTTTTTATCAAAATCATATTTTGTTATCTCATCAAAATCTATAACAACAAATTCTGTTTTACCAAGAGCTTGAATAATATATTTTGGAGTCACTATAATATTTACTTCTTTTTCACTACTGCTGAGTCCAAGAGGAATCATAACAAGTGCAAAAAATGAAAACAACATAAAAAATAAATCTACATATTCATCAATAACTCCATATTTACCTAGGATATAAGCTATTAATAAAAGTACAAATACTATTAAGCTAAGTTTAACAAATCTAGTTTTCTTTGCATCCAAAGAAAATTTAGCCATTGATGTTAACGTATAATTGTATTTAGTGTTTAATAACACACTTAAATTTTCAATCATAAAATCACCTCTATATGACTATTTTAGCATAAAATTTGACATATTCCACAATATTTACTAACAAAATTTAACAAAACATTTGTACTACTCACAATTTTGAACTTTATCGCTGTTTTTAGATGATTTATTGTGTTAATAATGTTATAATAATTCTATTAAATAATTACATAAGCGAGGTATATAATGAAGGCATTTCTTAGTAATAATTCTGATGGTAAAAAAATGGTGGACAAAGTATTCAAGGCAGCGGTTGCATGTAATGAAGCTAAAAAAATACATGGTGACATAGTCGTTGATGCAACTCTGGGAACACTTTTTGATGAACATGGTACTTTTGTTGCTTTTGACAGTGTTTGGGAAAAATACAAAACAATTGATAATATTCAAAAAGCGAAATATGCATCTAGTATACAAGGTAATCCTGAATTTAGAGAATCTGTATATAACTGGCTCTTTGGAGATATCAAAGATGGTATTAATTGTGAAATAATCGCTACTCCAGGAGGAGCGGGAGCTATTAGTAGCTCAATGAAAAATATATTAAATCCAGGAGAATCAGTAATAATCCCAGCACTTGGTTGGGGGCCTTATAAAACTATGGCTAATGAATTTGATTTAAAATTAGTAAAATACAATATGTTTGATGGAGATAACTTTGACATAGAAAATTTCAAGGAAACTCTTGAAAATGTAATGAATGCACAAGGAAAAGTATTAGTTGTTATTAATGACCCATGTCATAATCCTTCTGGTTATACATTATCTGATGATGAATGGAATACCATTATCGAATTTGTTAATTACTTATCAAAAAAAGGACCAGTTATCATTCTTAATGATATTGCATATGTTGACTTTAATAGCAAAGGAAATTTATGGAAACAAGGTTTTAAAAGATTTACAAAATTAGATGAAACTGCGATGGCTATTATTGCATTCTCAACATCTAAAACATTAACTGCATATGGAGCAAGAGTTGGTGCTCAAATTGTTATAACTAAAAATCAAGACCAATTAAACAGATTTAAAGATGCTGCTATTTATAGTGCTCGTAGTATTTGGTCTACTGTTAACAATAGTGCTATGAGATTATTTTCATTAATAATGAATAATGATGAAAATAGAAAAGCTTATATGGAAGAAAAGCAGTTCTATGTTGATTTATTAAAGGAGAGAGCTGATATCTTTGTCTCAGAAGCAATAAAAGCTGAACTTCCTATTTACCCTTATAAGGAAGGATTCTTCGTTACAATTAAAATTACTGATCAATTGCAAAAAGAGGAATTTAACCTTAAACTTCAAGAAAATAATATTTATACTGTAGAAGTTGATGGTGGACTTAGAGTTGCAATATGTAGCGTTCCTGTACGTAAATTACGAGGACTTGCAACGAGAATAAAGAATTTAATGTAAACAAAAAGGATTTATCAATATTGATAAATCCTTTTTTTATTTATAAAGTTTTAATCCAACCTTCAGGAGCTTCTATATCTCCATAATAAAGTCCAATTAATGTATCATATAATTTTCTAATAGTCTCTCCAACTCCACCGTCTCCAAATTGGTGTCTTACACCTTTATGAGTAATAGATTTTATTGGAGTAATAATTGCAGCTGTACCGCAAGCTCCTGCTTCTTTAAATTCGCTTATGTTATCAATAAAGCATTCTCGTTCTTCTACTTTTAATCCTAGCATATGTTCAGCGATATAAAGAATTGATTTTTTTGTGATACTTGGAAGTATTGAAGAAGATTTTGGTGTAACCACAACATTGTCATGTGTTACTCCGAAAAAGTTTGCAGCACCTACTTCATCAATTTTTGTGTGTGTTGAGGGATCTAAATAAATTACACCTGCATATCCTGCATCTTTTGCAATTTGTCTAGGATAAAGACTTGCTCCATAGTTTCCAGCAAGTTTAACTTGTCCAGTCCCATTTGCAGCAGCTCTATCAAAATCAGTCGTAACAAATTCTAATGCTTGTAAACCACCCGCAAAATACGTACCTACCGGAGCGCAAAAAACGCTAAACAAGTACTCAGTTGAAGGTTTTACACCTAAATTCATTCCGTGACCGATTACAAAAGGTCTAATGTATAATGATTGTCCAGAACCATATGGAGGGATATCTTCTTTGTTAGCTTCTACCACTTGTGCAATAGCCTCATCCCATATCGCTCTTGGTAATTTTGGAGCAACAATTCTTTCTAGTCCTTCATTAAGTCTAATAAAGTTTAAATCTGGTCTAAAGACTTGGATGTTATTATCTTTAGTGCGGTAAGCTTTTAAACCTTCAAACAAACCTTGCCCATAGTGGAAAACATTTGAACCTTCGTGAATTGTAATATTTTTGTCAGTAGTTAAAGCTCCTAGTTGCCATTCTCCATCTTTTGTCCAAGCTCTATATCTAAATTCTGTTTCTTTTAAAGCATAACCCATAAAAACACTCCTTAAATTTGTATTCTAATAAATACCTTGTGAAATCATTGCATCTGCAACTTTTGTAAATCCAGCGATATTAGCCCCAGCAATAAGGTCATAACCAAAACCGTATCTAGCACTTGATCTAACACAACTGTTGAATATGTTTTTCATAATCTCGCGTAATTTAAGATCTACTTCTTCAGCAGTCCATGCGATTCTCATACTATTTTGTGACATTTCTAAAGCACTTGTAGCAACCCCACCAGCATTAGCAGCTTTACCAGGACCAATAATAATTCCTGCTTTTTGTAAAACTTGAACTGCTTCATTAGTTGTAGGCATATTTGCACCCTCAATTATATACTTAACACCATTTTTGATGATGTTTTCTGCATCTTGTGGATGAATTTCATTTTGTGTTGCACATGGCATAACAATATCAACTTTTTGCTCCCAAGGTTTTTTTCCTGGGAAAAACTCAACATTAAATTTCTTTGCATAGTCTTCAATTTTTCCATTTGGATTAGTTCTCATTTTAATCATAAAATCAATTTTATCTTGAGTAGTAACTCCATCTGGATCATAGATATATCCACCAGGTCCAGAAAGTGTAACAACTTTCCCACCTAAATCTCTAACTTTTTTACAAACACCCCAAGCAACATTTCCAAATCCAGAAACTGCTACTGTTTTGTTTTTATAATCTGTTTTATCATGTCTTAACATTTGAAGTCCAAAATACGTAGCACCATATCCTGTAGCTTCAGGTCTGATTAAAGATCCACCATAAGTTAATCCTTTTCCAGTTAAAACACCATTTTCAAATGCTCCTTTGATTCTTCTGTAGTGACCAAATAAATAACCGATTTCTCTACCACCAACACCAATGTCACCAGCAGGTACATCAACATCTGGACCAATATGACGATACAATTCTGTCATGAAGCTTTCAGCGAATCTTCTAATTTCATCGTCTGATTTACCTCTTGGATCAAAATCACTACCACCTTTACCTCCACCAATTGGAAGTCCAGTTAAACTGTTTTTAAATATTTGCTCAAATCCTAGGAATTTAACAATCCCAAGATACACAGAAGGATGAAATCTAAGTCCACCTTTATATGGTCCAATAGCACCATTAAACTGTACTCTAAATCCTCTATTTACTTGAACATTACCTTCATCATCTACCCATGGCACTCTAAATTGGAATGATCTTTCAGGTTCAACAATTCTAGCTAAGATATTATTTTCTTGATATTCAGGATGTTTTTCTAAAACTGGTCCTAAACTGTGAAGAACTTCAGTAACTGCTTGAACGAATTCCTTTTGATTCCCATCTTTACGCTCAACAGTTGCTAAAATGCTTTCAATATATTCTTTAGTTTCTTCAGAAATTAGACCGTCTCCAGCTGGAACAATGAAACTATCAAATTTATGAACAAATAATCCACTTCTAAGTTTTGGTTCAAACCAAGTTGATTTAGCAGGCATAATTAATCCAGAATCACTTACTTCCATTATTTCTGCCATAGATACAGGGAACATTGAGAATCCAACACCATCTAATTCATCTGCTCTTGCTTTGATTCCTTTTAATCCTCTAATTCCACCAACAAAGCTAATTCTTGAAGAATCACGAAGATTTTGAATACCAAGGATATTTTTAAGAACTAATTTTTCTAAAATTGCAGCATCAATTGTATCTAGTATATGTTCACTAGCAATTGCACCTTTTTTAAGTTCTAAGCGATACCATTTTTTACTGATATACATTCCAAAAGTATTTTTTATTACTGGCTTGTAAGGACCTTTACTTTCTGTAACAATAAAGTTTTCTTTAATTAAATCACAAAATTCGTCTTCAGTAAGTCCATTTAAATCATGAACAACACGATTGTAATCCATAATGTTTAAACAAGATTCAGGGAAAATAACTGACATGAAGAAGTTATATTCTTCATTACCATTATAATTTGGATTTTCTTGTCTTCTTTTAAGTGCAACTTTAGCAGCTGAAGCAGTTCTATGGTGTCCGTCTGCAATATATAAACTTTCAATCTCTGAGAAACGCTCAGTGATTTCTTTACATAATTCAAGATCACTAATAGCCCAAACTACGTGTCCAACTCCATCTTCAGTTACAATATCAAATTCAGGTTCGTTTTTAGTCCACTCTGTTAAAATTTCATTTAATCTATCCTCATCACGGTAAGTTAAGAAAATAGGTGCAGTATTAGCATCACATGCATCAAAATGACTGATTCTATCTCTTTCTTTACTTAATAAAGTTAATTCATGCTTTTTAATAATATTATTTACATAATCATCAATACTTGTAGAACCAACAAAACCAGTTTGTTCGTTACCATTCATAATTTGACGATATATATAAATCATCGCATTTTCATCTTGTACTAAAATTCCGTCATCTTCAAAAACTTTTAAATTGCTTTTTGCCTTCATGTAAACTTTTTTATCATATGGATCAGTTGAAGATGGGAAATCAATTTCCGATCTTACAATGTGTAAAAAGCTATAAGGGTTACCCTTAGCCATTGCTTTCGCTTCTTTTCTATTCATTACGTCATATGGAAGAGAAGCTACTCTTTCTACCAAGTCTTGTCTAGGTCTTAGCGCCTTAAACGGTCTAACTACAGCCATGTTGTTATCCTCCTAAGATAAACTTTCTAAAATTACTTCTATTGTTTCTTGCCCGATTCTAGCTTGAGCTTCTATAGTAGATGCACCAATATGTGGAGTTAACGATATACTATCATGAGTATAAATTCTTTCGTTTTTAGTTGGTTCGTTTGCAAAAACGTCAAGAGCTGCTTTACTAACAATTCCACTATCTAATGCATTAAGAAGTGCTTCTTCGTCTATTACTCCACCTCTTGCAGTGTGAATAATATACATACCTTTTTTCATCTTAGCAAATTCAGCTTCACCAAGGAAAGGTCCATATTTCTTAATAAAAGGAATATGTAATGATAAGAAATCAGCTGATGCTAATAACTCATCCTTTTCAACAAATTTACATGAAGGAACATTTTCATTTGCACCCATAATATCAGTATAAATTACTGACATCCCAAGTGCTTGTGCTTTTTTAGCAACACTTTGTGCAATACGTCCAAACCCAACTAAACCAAGAGTTTTTCCATTCAATTCAATTCCTTTGTATTCTTTTTTGTTCCATTCTCCATTTCTCATTGTTACATTTGAAATGTAAATATGTCTTGCAAGTGCAAACATGTGCCCAATAGCAAGTTCTGCAACTGCGTCACTACTAGAATTTGGTGTATTTCTAACATTGATTCCTTGTTCTTTCGCATAAACATGATCAATATTATCAATTCCAACACCAGCTCTAACGATTAATTTTAGTTGCTTTGTTTCTAAAGCAACATCAATTAAAGGTTTACGTATTTTCGTAGCTGATCTTATAATGATACAATCAACTTCTTTTATTTTTTTGTCTAACTCTTCACCGTCATAGTGATTAGTATCAACATCATATCCAAGTTCAATTAATTTTGCGGCAGCACTAGTATCAATACCGTCATTTGCTAATATTTTATACATAATTACCTCCTATAGATTCCAAATAGATTCGATAGTTCTTAATAATGCTTCTAAATCTTCTTGTTTACGATCTGCCATATGAGCGATTCTAAATGCTTTTTCTTTTAGATCTCCATATCCATTACTAATCATAAATCCTTTTTCAGCTAAATCTTTATTTAATCCAGAAATACTGAATCCTTTTGTATTCATAATAGTTGTAACTGTATTTGATCTATATCCATCTTTTGCATAAAGACTAAAGTGCTTAGATGCCCAATCTCTAACGATATCTGCAAGTTTTTCATGACGATCAAATCTATTTTGAAGACCTTCTTGATTAATGATACGATCAAGTTGGAAATCAAGTGCCCACATATGAGGAGTTGATGGAGTTGTAGGATATTGGTAATCTTTCTTAACTCGATTAACTACATTCAATAAATCTAAGTAGAACCCTCTGTTTTCTACCGTCTCTGCTCTTTTAATTGCTTTTTCTGATACTGAAGCAACTGCAAGTCCAGGAGGAAGTCCTAGGCATTTTTGCGTTGAAGCAAGACAAATGTCAATTCCACATTTATCAACTTCAATTTTCGCTCCACCTAAAGAACTTACTGAATCTACTAAATATACTACATCAGGATATTTAGCAATAACTTGTCCAATTTCATAAACAGGATTCATTAATCCTGAAGATGTTTCATTGTGAGTAACTGTAACTGTGTCATATAAACCAGTTTTCAAAGCTTCTTCTACCATTTCTGGTGTTGTAGGCATACCAGGTTCAGATTTAAAATGATCTGCAGGTATATTATTGGTAACTGCCATTTTATACCATCTGTCTCCAAATGCTCCTACACTAAATACTGCTGCACGTTTTTTAGTACATGACTTAATAGCCATTTCCATTATTCCACTTCCACTTGAAGTAGATAAGATAATTAAATTGTTAGTATACATTAATTTTTGCAAATTTTCCGAGATACTTTTTTGTAATTCTGTCGCCGTTTTACTTCTATGAGCGATTTGCGTTGTAGCCAGTTTATCAAGAATTTCTTGATCTACGTCAACTGGACCAGGGATAAATAATTTTAAACTCATCGTACCAATCCTCTCTTTTTATCTAATTTGATATTTGCACATAAGCATTTTAACAAGATTAAGTAATTAAAACAAGCGTTTTCATGAAAAAATATACTTTTTTTAATTGCTTTTTCTAAGTCGCTAAACTAAGCCGTTTAAATGTAGTGACTTTTTATTTTTTTGTTCAAATTTTATGAAAATATTTTCACAAAAGATTTTTACACTTTATTATAACAAAATTATTCAATGAATTCATTAAATCAGGGGTAATTTAACCATAATATTTTTTATATTGATTAATAAATACTCTAATGGTAGAATAAAGTTGATTTTTTATATAAAGGAGACTACTTATGAATTTTTCTGAACGAATTATAAATATGCAAGAATCACCAGTAAGAAAACTTGTACCCATTGCAACAAAAGTTAAGAAAACAGGGAAAAAAGTTTATCATCTTAACATAGGGCAACCTGACATAGAAACTCCAAAAGTTTTTATGGAAGCAATAAACGAGTATGATTCAAAAATAATAAAATATTCATTTTCTCAAGGTGAGCCTGATTTAATAAATGCGATAAGAGATTATTTTAAAAGAGATGGAATCATCTTTGATGAGGATGAAATTCTTATTACAAACGGAGGATCAGAAGCTCTTACTTTCACAACAATTGCAATTTGTGATCCAGGAGATGAAATTCTAGTTCCTGAACCTTTTTATACTAATTATAATGGATTTACTGGAGCAGTTAATGTAAATATAGTGCCAATAACTACAAAAGCTGAGGATGGTTTCCACCTACCAAGTAAAGAAGATATAGTAAAACTAATAACACCAAAAACAAAAGCAATCTTATTCTCAAACCCTGGTAATCCAACAGGTACAATTATGAGAAGAGATGAGCTAGAATTAATAGCTGAAATTGCTCTAGAAAATAATCTTTATGTTATAAGTGATGAAGTGTATCGAGGGTTTGCTTTTGATGGTCTTGATGGAATTTCTATGGGTTCAATAGAAGGTGTCAGCGATAAAGTAATCATTGTAGAATCTGTTTCAAAAAGATATAGTGCTTGTGGAGCTCGTATAGGTAGCATCGCATCAAAAAATAAGGATTTAATGAAAAATATTTTAAAATTATGTCAAGCAAGACTATGTGTTGCAACATTGGAACAAATAGGTTCTGCTGCTCTTTATACATTACCTGATTCATATACAAATAAAGTAAGAAATGAATATCAGGATCGAAGAGATATAGTATACAAAACATTAAAAGACATCCCTGGAGTGGTTTGTGAAAAACCTACAGGTGCCTTTTATGTCGTAGTTAAACTTCCAGTTGAAAATGCTGAAGAATTTGTCATTTGGATGCTTGAGGACTTTGATTTAGATGGAGAAACAATTATGATGGCTCCTGCAGAAGGTTTTTATGCAACAAAAGGTTTAGGAAAAGACGAAGTTAGAATTGCATATGTACTTAATACAAAAGACATGGAACGTGCTATGCTTATACTTAAAAAAGGATTAGAAAAATACAACAGCTAAACCGAGGCTTTTTTGTCTCGGTTTTTATTTTAAAGGAGGAACTTTTATGTTATTTGATGCTCATGGTGATATCTTAACTGATATTTACGAACAAGTAAAAAAAGGAAACATCAATACATTCAAAAAAAGACACCTAGAGAACTACTTAAAGGCAGGAATTACACATAGTATATTTGTTAACTGGACAAATCCAGCCACAAAAAACCTCAATGAATTCGAAGAAATCTTTGAGGCTGCTTTAACAGAAATAAGATTTAATGAAGACATCATAAAAATATGTTTGAATCATTCCGATATGCTAAAAGCTACTGATGAAAATAAATTAGGGGTTATTCTTGGCATAGAAGGTATTGCTCAATTAAAAGGTCTAGACCAATTAAAAGATTTATATGATAAAGGGATTAGACATGCTGGATTAACATGGAACGAAGTAAATAACTATGCATCAGGATTAGATGATTTAAATACAAGAGGATTAACCAATGAAGGAATCCAAATAGTAAAAGAGATGGAATCACTAGGTATGTTAATTGATTTAGCTCATCTAAATGAAAAATCTTTTGAAGATGTTATACGTAATACAAAACGTCCAGTTATAATCTCTCATGGAAATGCCAAAGCATTATGCTCCCATAGAAGAAATTATACTGATAAGCAATTACTCCAAATTAAAAATAAAAATGGAGTAGTGGGAGTGTGTGGTATTCCACCATTCATTTCACATAACGAAGACGAACACACAGTATCTTTCATGGCAAAACATATTGACTATATAGTGAAACTAATTGGTATTGACCATGTAGGTTTAGGAATTGATATGTGCTACTTCTTATTTGATAATAGATCAAACAATAAAGTCAAAGGACTAGAAACAATTGCAGATGTTCCAAATATAATAATAGAGCTAGAAAAACTTGGTTATTCCAAAGAAGACATTTCTAAAATAAAATATAAAAACTTCTTCAGAGTAATCAAAGAAATATTGGGGTAACTATATGATAATTGAAAAATACAAAGGATTAGAACCAAAAATACACCCATCTGCAAAAGTGTTTAAAAATGCTGTTATCGCTGGTGATGTAACGCTTATGGACAAAGTAAATGTTTGGTACAATGCTACAATTAGAGCAGATATGGCTCCTGTTTATATTGATAGTGAGACAAACATACAAGATAATGCTGTTATTCATACAAATATCGGTCTACCAACTTTTATTGGTAAAAATGTCACAGTAGGTCATGGTGCAATAATTCACGCAGCTACTGTTAAAGATAATTCGTTAATAGGAATGGGAAGCATTATTTTAGATGGTGCGATAATATCAGAAAACTGTTTAATTGGTGCAGGTGCAGTAATTCCACCAAATAAAATAATCCCAAAAGGATCATTAGTAGTTGGTAATCCAATGAGGATTGTTAGAGAACTAACTGATGAAGAAATTGATAATATTAGAATTAATAAAAATCATTACCTTGATTTAATGAATGAGTATTAAAAAAGTTAGTAACTTAATTGTTACTAACTCTTTTTTTAAAGTATAGTGTGATATCACTTTGCTTTTTCTTTTTAGGATCAAATCCTAATAATAACAAGAACATATTAACCAGATAACTTGATGCAACTATTGATACTACTGTTCCAAGTCCAACTTTTTCGCCTAATAAGAAACCGATTATTAACACAGTAAATTCTATCATTGGTTTAATGTATTTAACATCTATCTTAGTCATCCTACTTAACCCAACAAATAAACCATCACGAGGACCTGCACCAAGATCAGCACTTATATACAAGCTTCTTCCAAAAGTGATTAATAACAGTCCAATAATTCCGATAAGGTATTTTTGTAAATCAGAATTTGGTATATATGTATAGTATTTCAATGTTACTCTCAATAGATTACCGACAATTAATATATTTAATATCGTCCCAAGTCCAACTTTTACTTTAACAAATATAATACTTAATATCAAAATTATAAACCCAACTAGCTGAATAATAATCCCAACATCAATCTTAGTAGCATTAGCTAATCCAAAATGAAATACTCCCCATGGATTCATTCCCACATTAGCAGTTTTCATTAAAGTAATACCAATAGTTAACAAAATAAGCCCTGCTAATAATCTTGGAGCTCTTTTTAGTTCTATGATAAAAAGATCCATATAAACACCTCTATTTCACGAATTATTTTATCACAAGAAAAGTATAAGTAAAGCACTTTAAGTAATAATTGCAATTTCTTTTATTTATTATTAAATTAATGATACAATCGTTTATGAGGTGATTTTATGTTACATCTAGTTATAGCTGAAGCAAAAAAAAGAAATTACATACTATTAATCATTGCTGGCTTTGTATTTTTTATGGGATTGTATGTTTTCCTCGACTTCGAGGGAAATGAAAATTATAGTAATTTAATCAATGAATACGGTACCTTTATTTTTATTATTCATTTATCAATTAATATAGTAATTTCAATATTGACCAGTATCCTTGTAACATTTAGTATAATTAACTTCAAATTAGCAAAAGTTGAACCGAAAGGTTCAAATGCAATACCCTTTGTAACATTCTTATTTGGATTGCTGACATTCGGATGTACTCCTTGTGTTGTTGCTTTTTTAGCAGCGATTGGAATCGCATTTACACCTTATGTTCTCCCAAACGGAAACTTAATTTGGAAGTTTGTAGCTCTGGCATTTGTTATTGCTGGATTTATATGGATAATGTATTCAATTCAAAATACAAAATGTAAAATTAGAATCGAGGAAAATAATGAAAAAGATTAAATGGACTGAAGGAAACATCGGAGATTTAACAGGTAAAACAATAATAATTACTGGAGCAAATAGTGGAATTGGATTCGAGGCAACAAAATTATTTTCTAAAAATGGAGCCAAAGTTATCATGGGTTGCCGTAATTTAGAAAAAGCAGAAACTGCTAAAAACAGTATTCTGAAAGATGTTCCACAAGCCGATTTAGTTATTGAACAACTAAATTTATCTAGTTTTAATTCAATAAAAGACTTCTCTTTAAGAATTAATAAAGAATACAAGCAAATAGATATCCTTCTAAACAATGCAGGAATCATGACAGTGCCATACAATCCAACAGATGATGGTTTTGAATCGCAAATTGGTGTAAATCATTTTGGACACTTCTATCTTACAATGTCATTACTGAAGGTTATTACTACTACTCCTAATTCAAGAATTGTAAATATTGCAAGTATCGCTCATAAAATGGGTAATTTAAAACCAAAAACTTTTAAATATGAAAAAGGTAAAAAATATTCAAGAGGTAAAGCTTACTCTCAATCTAAACTTGCCAACTTGTTATTTACTTATAAGTTACAAGAGTTGATTGGTGATAAAACTATGGTTTTAGCAGCACATCCTGGAATTTCAAGTACAAATCTTGGATCACATTTAAAAGTATTGAGATATCGTTTTGCTAAATTTATATTTGGTTTATTTAATCAATCACAGTATATGGGATCTTTACCAGGAGTAAGAGCTTCTACAGATAAAAATGCTAAAGGTGGAGATTACTTTGGACCTGATGGATTATTTGAGATTAAAGGATTTCCAAAAAAAGTTAAGTCGACAAAAAGATCTCATAGCAAAGAACTTCAAGATGTATTATGGAATGAATCTGTAAAACTTACCGGTTTAAATTACAAATAAAATAAAAGCCACTCAATTATGAGTGGCTTTTTTCTAATCTTTCGATTGTTGGTAAAATTATTGCTAGTGGGAAAATTAAGAATAACAATGTCAATCCAAGAGCTCC
>Ga0102812_10001531_pt1 | contig 16045 bp, 20 predicted proteins | sample ColrivemetaGS713_FD_79334 | JGI IMG/M metagenome (GOLD analysis project Ga0102812, IMG submission 79334) | Estuarine microbial communities from the Columbia River estuary - Flood tide ETM metaG S.713 | ecosystem: Environmental > Aquatic > Marine > Intertidal zone > Estuary | place: USA... | reverse complement strand
TTTTCTAACCGTTTATATGATGCGAAGTATAACTCTTGAAGAATTACAAGGTTTTAGAGATGCACTTCTAGAATTATGTATTGCAATTGATTTAAAAGAATTTAATGCTATAGATTTATGTGGAACTGGTGGAGACGGAAAAGACACATTTAACATTTCTACTTTATCTTCTTTTGTCACTGCTGGAGCTGGAGTAAAAGTGGCTAAACATGGTAATTATGGAGTGTCATCAGCTTGTGGTTCTTCTAATGTAATGGAGTATTTAGGTGTAAAATTTTCTAAAGATGAAGCTTTTTTAAAACGTTCAATAGACAAAGCAGGAATTTGTGTTTTACATGCGCCTTTGTTTCATCCGGCTATGAAAAATGTAGCTCCAATAAGACGAGAATTAGGTGTTAAAACATTTTTTAATATGCTTGGACCTATGGTTAACCCATCATTTCCAAAAAATCAAATGGTAGGTGTTTTCAATTTAGAATTACAACGATTGTATGGTTATTTATATCAACAAACAGATAAAAACTATAGTATTGTTCATGCTCTAGATGGTTATGATGAAATTTCTTTAACCGGAAAAACCAAAGTAATTTCTAATACTTCAGAAACTATGTTTTCACCTGAAGATTTGGGTATTCCACAAATTGAACAAAATGACATCTATGGCGGTAATTCTGTAGAAGATGCTGCAGAAATATTTTTACATGTAATAGAAGGCAAAGGAACAAGTGCACAAAATAATGTTGTTTGTGCAAATGCTGGATTAGCGATTGCAACTTCAAAACAAATAAATCATAAAGATGGATTTGAACTTGCTAAAGAATCGTTGTTAAGTGGCAAAGCAAAACAGAGTTTAGATAAATTGATAGAATTAAGTAAATAAAAATACACGTCACTTCGAGTGATTTTTGAGGAACGAAAAAATTGTATCGAGAAGTCTAAATAAGTTCTCGATACAATTTCGATAAAAATCGAAATCACTCGAACTGACGATTCAAAATGAAATGAACATATTAGATAAAATAACAGCTGACAAACGAATCGAAGTAAACCTTCGCAAGAATCTTATTCCAACTAAACAATTAGAGCAATCTATTCTGTTTGAACGTGAAATCATTTCATTGGCAACTAATTTAAGAACTAGTAAATCTGGAATTATTGCAGAACATAAACGGCGTTCCCCTTCAAAATCTATAATCAATCAAAGTTTAAGTGTTCAGGATGTTGCTAGAGGCTATGAAGACGCTGGAGTTTGTGGAATGTCTGTATTAACTGATGGAAAATACTTTGGAGGTTCTTTAGATGATTTATTAACTGCAAGAGCTAGCTGTAGTTTGCCATTATTAAGAAAAGAATTCATTATTGATGAATATCAAATACTAGAAGCTAAAGCTTATGGAGCAGATGTAATTTTACTAATAGCTGCCATATTAAGCAGAGAAGAAATCAAACAGTTTTCTGAATTAGCAAAAAGCTTAAATCTTGATGTACTTTTAGAAGTACATAACGAAGAAGAATTATACAAATCTATTATGCCTTCTCTTGATATGCTTGGCGTTAACAATAGAAACTTAAAAACTTTTGGAGTAAGCTTAGAAACAAGTAAAGCTTTAAGTAAAATTATCCCAAATGACTTTGTTAAAGTGTCAGAGAGTGGTATTAGTTCTGTTAAAGCAATTAAAGAATTACAACCTTTTGGCTATCAAGGTTTTTTAATTGGTGAGAATTTCATGAAAACAGATAATCCTGGAGTAAGTGCAACTGAATTTATAAATAAATTAAAAGTATAAGTTTGTCATTCCGCACTTGATGCGGAATCCATTATGAATCAAAACTAAAATTAATACAATTACTGCCTTTGCAGGAATAACAGAAACTATGAAAATAAAAGTCTGCGGAATGAAATATGAAGATAATATTAGAGAAGTTGCAGCATTGCAACCAGACTTCCTTGGTTTTATATTTCATGAGAAATCATTAAGAAATTTTGAAAATACAATTCCTAAACTACCAGATTCTATAAAAAAAGTTGGTGTTTTTGTAGATGAAAAAATAGAATTTATTTGTGGTCTGATGGAAAAACATCAATTGGATGTGATCCAATTACATGGTCACGAATCACCAGAAATATGTAAGTTACTAAAATCAACTAAAGCCTTAGTCATTAAAGTATTTTCAATAAAAAATGAATTTGATTTTTCTGTTTTAACACCTTACGAAGAAGTCTGTGATTACTTCTTGTTTGACACTAAAGGAAAATTACCTGGAGGAAATGGCTATACGTTCAATTGGGAGGTTCTTAAAGACTATCCATCAACAAAACCTTTCTTTTTAAGTGGAGGTATTGGTCTGGATCAAATCCTAAATATAAAAGATTTTCAAATGAGTCCAGCTTCAAAATACTGTTATGCTATTGATGTAAATAGCAAATTCGAAATTGAGCCTGGACTGAAAAATATTAAAGAATTAAAAGAATTAAAAAATAGCGTCACTTCGAGTGATTTTTGAGGAACGAAAAAATTGTATCGAGAAGTATAAAAGTTCTCGATACAATTCCGATAAAAAAAATCGGAATCACTCGAACTGACGAAAAGTAAATGATTATGAGTTATAACGTCAACGAAAAAGGCTATTATGGAGAATTTGGAGGTGCATTTATACCTGAGATGCTGTATCCAAATGTAGAAGAATTACGTCAAAACTATTTAAAAGTTATGGCTGAACCAGAGTTTCAAAAAGAGTTCAATCAATTGCTTAAAGATTATGTAGGACGTCCTTCACCACTTTATTACGCTAAACGTTTATCAGAAAAATACAACACCAGGATTTACCTAAAACGTGAAGATTTAAATCATACAGGTGCTCATAAAATCAATAATACAATTGGTCAGATTTTAATGGCAAAGCGTTTAGGTAAACATCGAATCATTGCCGAAACTGGAGCGGGACAACATGGTGTTGCCACTGCAACAGTTTGTGCTTTAATGGGATTAGAGTGCATTGTGTATATGGGAGAAATTGACATTGCTCGTCAGGCTCCAAACGTTGCCAGAATGAAAATGCTTGGAGCAGAAGTTCGTCCAGCATTATCAGGCAGTAGAACTCTTAAAGACGCAACTAACGAAGCTATTCGCGATTGGATTAATAATCCTGTTGACACACATTATATTATTGGTAGCGTAGTTGGACCGCATCCTTATCCAGATATGGTAGCGCGTTTTCAATCTGTAGTTTCAGAAGAAATCCAATGGCAACTTCAGGAGCATGAAGGCACAACCAAGCCAGATTATGTTATTGCTTGTGTTGGTGGAGGCAGTAATGCAGCTGGTGTATATTATCATTATTTAGATGATGAAAATGTTAAACTAATTGCTGTTGAAGCTGCTGGATTAGGAGTCCATTCTGGTGAAAGTGCTGCAACTTCTGTGTTGGGAAAAGAAGGCATTATTCATGGTAGTAAAACCTTATTGATGCAAACTAAAGATGGACAGATTATAGAACCTTATTCAATTTCTGCTGGATTAGATTATCCTGGAGTTGGACCAATGCATGCGCATTTATACAAAACTGGACGTGCAGAATTTATTTCTATTACAGACGATGAGGCTATGACTGCAGGTTTAGAGTTGTGTAAACTTGAAGGTATCATTCCAGCTATTGAAAGCTCTCATGCCTTTGCTGTATTTAAAAAGAAAACATTCAATCCAAATGACATAGTTATAATGAGTCTATCTGGACGAGGCGACAAAGATTTAGATACTTATATCAATTATTTTAATCTTTAATTTTTTTCATTTCCGCGAAGGCGGAAATCTCATAAATTAAAAATGGATTTACATTACATATATATATTAACAAATAAAAACCATACAGTTTTATATATAGGTCGTTCTAAACAATTAAAAATACGCTTAAAACAACATGAAAATAATAGTTCAAAAACGTTCACAGGAAAATATAATGTAAATAAACTAGTCTATTTTGAAACAACAAAATATGTAAACAACTCTATCAAGAGAGAACGACAAATTAAAAAATGGAATCGAGAATGGAAAGAAAATTTAATTAAAGACAAGAATCCGGATTGGAAAGACTTATCAGATTTACTATAAATATAGAATTGCTAACATTTAAAGATTTCCGGCTTCGCGGAAATGAAAAATAAATTATTCAATGAATAGAATTAACCAAAAACTACAAGAAGACAAGAAGTTACTCTCCATATACTTCACAGCAGGTTATCCTAATCTAAATGATACTGTAACTATCATACAAAATCTTGAAAAAAGTGGAGTTGATATGATAGAAATAGGATTACCTTTTAGCGACCCTTTGGCAGATGGTCCAACCATACAAGCCAGTTCCACGCAAGCTTTAAAAAATGGTATGACAACTGATGTACTTTTTAATCAACTAAAAGATATTCGAAACTCTGTCAAAATTCCATTAATTATTATGGGCTATTTTAATCCAATGTTACAATATGGTGTAGAAGCATTTTGTAAAAAATGTCAAGAGGTTGGTATCGATGGTTTAATTATTCCCGATTTACCAGTTGACGTATACCATGAAGACTATCAAACTATATTTGAAAAATATGGATTAATAAACGTATTCTTAATCACACCACAGACAAGTGAAGAGCGCATTAGATATATTGATTCTATCTCTAACGGTTTTATATATATGGTAAGTAGCGCTAGTGTTACCGGAAGTCAATCTGGTTTTGGAGATGAGCAAACTAATTATTTCAAACGCATAGCAGAAATGAACCTTAAAAACCCACAAATTGTTGGCTTTGGAATTAATAATAACGAGACATTCACTCAAGCCACAAAATTTGCTAAAGGTGCAATTATTGGAAGTGCTTTTGTTAAGTATGTTACAAATAATGCTATTGACACACTAGATAAATTTACAAACGCAATACTTAAACCATAATGAAACTTATTAATGATTGGAAACTTGTAATTCTATTATGTCTTACCCTTGGATTAGCTCCTTTTTTACCTGAACCACATATAGTTGGTAAAATTAAATGGATTTCTGGTGGAGCTTTAGGAATGAAACCAATGGATTGGTTTGATACACTTTTACATGGTTTTCCTTTTATACTTTTGATTCGTTTATTTATTATAAAATTCACTAAAATATAATGCCTCTTAATATCGTACTTATTGAACCTGAAATCCCAAATAACACTGGTAATATTGGTCGTTTGGCATTAGCAACAGGGAGCAACTTGCATTTGGTAAAACCTTTTGGTTTCGAGATAAACGATACACGTTTAAAACGTGCTGGCTTGGATTATTGGCAACATCTTTCGGTGACTATGTATGATAGTATTGATGATTTCCTAATAAAAAACAAAGACAAGAATATGGTTTTCTTATCCAGTCATGGAACAAAAAATCACTGGTCAATAGATTTTGAAGATGATATGTTTCTAATCTTTGGCAAAGAATCTGTTGGGTTGCCAAAACATCTTATTGAAAAAAATTCAGATAAATTATTCAAAATTCCGCTTTATAGCGAACATGTAAGAAGCTTAAATTTAGCAAATGCTGTAGGAATTGTAGTCTATGAAGGTCTCAAACAGATATACTAACGTTTTTTCGATAGCATGTCTAAATATAAGTTCTCCACTTTTGTCCTAGCCCAAGGCGTACGTCTTAAAAACTTTAAACTGGATTTTATTGAAGGATCGTGTGTAAAACATCGAATATTTATAGTATATCCCAAATATTCCCATCCATAATTTGCTTCTAATTCCTCAACTATTTGAGCTAGTTTTACACCATGTAATGGATTATTTACTTGTTTTTCCATTGTATTTAGTCTAACACTACTAAGCTATTAAATATTACTTAATTAGAAACGAAAATTATCTTCTGTTATTAGAGCGTTTGTTATTCCTTCTATTGCGTCTAGAGTTGTTTTGATTAACATTTCCATCTTTAGAATTACTTGATTTTTTTCTACTTGTATTTCTTGAGTTTTGGGGCTTCTTTTTTGGAGGTGAACTTGGTGCATTTGGATCTGGTTCAAAACCTTCAATGATTTCGGTAGGAATTTTTATTCCTACTAATTTTTCAATATCATTTAAATACGCTCGTTCTTCGCCGCATACTAAAGATATTGCTTCTCCACTAGCTCCTGCTCTACCTGTTCTACCAATACGATGTACATAATCTTCAGATATATTAGGCAATTCAAAATTTACTACATGAGGCAATAATGGAATGTCTAAGCCACGTGCTGCAATATCTGTAGCCACTAGTACACTTACAGTCCCGCTTTTAAATCCTGCCAAAGCTTTAGTTCTTGCGCCTTGACTTTTATTGCCATGTATAGCAGATGCTGTAATTCCTGCTTCAAGCATTTTTTTACACAATTTATTTGCACCATGTTTAGTTCTTGTGAAGACTAAAACTTGTTTCCAATTGCCATCTAATATTAACTTAATAATTAAATTGGTTTTTAAGTTTTTGGCAACACGATAAACCTTTTGATTGATACTTTCTACAGTAATATTCTCAGGTGTAGTTTCTACTAAAACTGGATGTCTTAAAATACCTTGAGCTAGTTTCTTTATATCTTTTGAAAAAGTTGCTGAAAACATTAAGTTTTGTCGTCTTGAAGGCATTAACTTCATAATACGCTCAATATCTCTTAAAAAACCCATATCTAGCATCCGATCGGCTTCATCTAAAACTAAAATTTCAATTTTAGCTAATGACAATACATTCTGATTTTCTAAATCTATCAATCTTCCGGGAGTTGCAACTAAAATATCTATTCCTCTACGAAAATGTGCTACTTGAGGTTTTTGACTTACACCTCCAAAGACTACTGCTGAGCGTAAATCTAAAAACTCACTATACTCTTTAACATTTGCATATACTTGAGCGGCTAATTCTCTTGTTGGTGTTAAAATTAAAGCTCGAATTGGTCTATGTCTTAGTGGCTGCTGTTGAGATAGTAATTGTAGTAATGGTAAAGTAAATCCTGCTGTTTTTCCAGTTCCGGTTTGAGCTGACGCTAAAACATCTTTTTCTTGTAAAATATAAGGTATTGCTTTTTCTTGTATGGGAGATGGTGTTTCGTAGCCTTTTTTAGAAATTGCTTTAAGTAAGGCATTAGATAATCCAAGGTTTTTAAAGGACATATATAGTGTTTAAAAATGACAGTGAATTTATCCTGCCATATTGAGTCAACGCACAAAGGTAGTGTTAATTAATTGAAGCTTGTTGTATATCTATAACTCCAAATATTATTCTAATAATTAAAAAGAAGATATGTGAAATCAGTTTCAAAACACAAAGCTCAAATGTTAAAATCAATTGATTGTTTTCAATTACTTTTTGTATATTTAGGGTGGCTTTTTTTAAAGCTATTTTTTATATACAATAATAATTAACTAAACAATTTTGAGATGACAAAAAAATTAAAAGGAACCATAGCAATATTAACAGGTGGTGGAGATGTTCCTGGATTAAATCCAGCTATTAGAGCAATAACAATTAGAGCTAGAAGAGAAGGATATAAAGTTATTGGGCTAAGAAGAGGTTGGGCTGGAATTGTTGAAATGACTCAAAACCCAAAAGACGACAACAGTAATAACTATTTAGAACTCACATCTACTATCGTTAACAGAGCTGGTAGAACTGGAGGTACGTTTTTACATAGTTCCAGAACACGTCCAAGTCATTTACCAAAAGCAAGCGTTCCTGAACAACATAAAGATTCTTATCAAGAGGAATTTAACGATATGACTAAAGTTGTTTTAAGTAATCTTGACTATTTAGGTATCGATTATCTAATCCCTATTGGTGGTGACGATACGTTAAGTTATGCTGTAAGATTATATAAAGAAGGCTTTAAAGTTGTTGCAATTCCTAAAACAATGGATAATGATGTTCCTGGAACAGATTATTGTATAGGATTTAGTACTTGTATTACACGTACAATAAACATGACTAACACCTTACGTACGTCTGCTGGTTCACATGAACGTTTTCTAGTTCTTGAAGTTTTTGGTAGATATGCTGGTTTTACAGCTATGTTACCAACAATGGCTGGTGCAGCAAATAGATGTGTGATTCCTGAATATCAATTCGACATAGATAGCCTTACGGAACATATGGTAAAAGACAGACACGAAAACCCAAGTAACTACTCTGTTGTATTGGTGTCTGAAGGCGCCATGTTTAAAGGTGGAGATATGGTCTTTAAAGATCAAGAAAAAGACCAATTTGGTCATGCTAAATTAGGAGGTATTGGTGAATTAGTTTCAGACCAATTAAAAACAATTTCCCCTAAGTACAATAACGGGAAACGAATTAATGTTATTAACCAAAAACTAGGTTATTTAGTTAGAGGTGGAGATCCCGATGCAGTAGATTCTATTGTACCTATGGCATACGGAAATCTAGCATTAGATTTAATATTAAAAGGTGTGCATGGCAGACTAGTTGTTCTTAAAAATGGTCGTTACGATAACGTACCTATAGATGTTGTAGTTGGCAAATCAAAATTAGTGAATATCGAAAAATTCTATAATACAGATCGTTTACGTCCTTTTTATAATAGTTTTGAAATGAATCCTTTGTTTATTATGACAAGTGAATGATAAATTTATAAGTATTAATTTGAAGTTATATGACATCAAAATCTAATAATTGGAACAAACAAGAATTAAAAATCTATATTCTTCTTCTCTGTGCTAATGCAGATTCTGTTAAGAGTAAAGAAGAAATTGAATTAATAAAATCTAAGACAAATTCAGAGACTTTTGATAAGATATTCAAAGAATTTTCTAAAGATACGGAAGACGAAAGTCTAGCGAAAATTGATGAAAATATACAATTGCATTATATCTCAAGAAATGAATTAATTGAGCTTCAAAATGAAATAAGTGAAGTATTCTTTAGTGACAATGTTATTACTATGATGGAAAAAAATTTAGCACGAATACTCGATAATATTATTTATTAATTTATTATAATATAAATAAAAGTGGGTTCTGTTTTTTATGGAGCCCATTTTTTATATCTAAAAATTAGGGATAATTAATCGTATTATAAATTGCTGCACTTTCCAATAATAGTATCTTTGGGCTTCATTTAAAAAAAACAACATTTATGGAATGGTATTTAAAAGTAGTACGAGATAATTATGCGAATTTTGAAGGAAGAGCTAGACGCAAAGAATATTGGATGTTTGCACTCTTTAACATGTTAATTATAATTCCTCTGTATATCTTTTCAATGTATTTAGTTGCAGAACACAACTCATTTATTGGATTAATTATTTATTTTATTTATTCTCTAGCAGTTTTAATTCCTAGTTTAGCTGTATTAGTTAGACGATTACATGATATAGATAAAAGTGGATGGATGATGTTAATCTCTTTCATTCCTTTTATTGGCGGAATTTGGTTACTTGTTCTTTTAGTTACCGAAGGAAATAGTGTTACAAACCAATATGGTACAAATCCTAAAGGAGGAGCTGATGATATAAATCAAATCGGACAGACTGTTGAGTAATTTATAGCTATTGGTGTTTTGTTGTTATCTCAATAACACCATTTGCACCTCTCGAGCCATAAATTGAAGCACTTGCACCTGTTAATATACTTATTTGGTCTACTTCTATTGGTGAGATATGATCAATACTGCTTACCACAACACCATCAATGACAAATAGTGGATCTGAAGTTAGATTAAAAGTACTCACTCCTCTAATAATTATTTTATTAGAATTGGTAACTCTAACTCCTGCAACTCGACCTTTTATGTAATCGTATATATTATCGAATGTCGCTGCATTCTTATCGTCTTTCACATTTAAAGCATCGACATTAGATGCTAGGTTTTCTTTATCTGCAGAACCATATCCAATTACAACCTGAGTATCTTTTTTTTCTTCTAAAGGTTCTATAAATACAAAATTTAGCTTTTTCTCATTATTATAAGCAGTTGACATAAAACCATACTTAGGAGAATACAACGTAATTTTCTTGGTGCCTTTAGGAACTTTTACTTTAAAAAAGCCACGTGCATTACTAATCGTATTAGTTTTAATAGTATCTATATAAACTAAGGTGTTAACTACAGGTTCACCTTTATTGTTTGTGATTTTTCCTAAAAGAGTTGTTTGGCTATAACTTGAAACAGATAATAGCAGTGCAAATATTAAGATAAAATACTTTTTAAGTCTCATAGAATTGACTATTTAAGTAACTATTAAATATACAAAAAAAAAGTATTTTTACGTATTGATTTTAAACAATAAAACCTGTTAACTTCGTTTAACACTTTATATAAACAATTCAAATACATTTATATAAGTACGTTGGAGCACATTCAGCTAAAGCTGACTTTTGTTGCTACGTCCGCCCGCTGGCGGACTCCCACCCCAAAAGAAATGTGCTCCAACGACCACCTAAAAAAACTCACTATACTGCATTACTCTAAAATCGAAAGTTGTAAATTTTGGATTGCTTGTTTTTAGTTGTTTATATAAGGGCATACTGCCAATAGCTCTATTTGCACTTCCTGAAGCAGACGTTAAAGACACTGTTTTAATTTCTCGTTCCCTTTTGGCAGATTCCTTCGTTTCACTCGGAATTACAAACTTGTGTATTCTAGGAATTTCGTTAGATACCAATTCTAACTTTATTTCATGCTCTTTTATATGTTTTCTAAAAAAATATTCAGGTCCATTTTTACTATTACCACCAGTAAACAACAACGTATTTACATTAGGATACTTTCTAAGATTGCCAATAAGGTTACGTAGTTTAATGCATTGCATTCCTAAATCTGAAGCATCAATTTTCTCACGTTCACAGCTTTCAACAATATCACAAACACCAATTTTGTGTTTAATTAAAAACTGTTTACGTTCTTCTATAGCTTCTTTAGAATTATCGTAACGCAAGTTTAAATTGTTAATCTTATCTATAAATAGCCATAAACTATTATAGTAACTGCCATAACAAAAATGGACATCTTTTTCTAATAGTTCTCCTGTAGAAAAACGTGGAGGTGGTAAAGTCCCAACAATTAATTTTGTGGTGTCCTCTTTTATAAATGGTTGATATGGATGTTTGTGTTTAAACATAGTTGTCATTCCTGCGCAGGCAGGAATCTATTTTATTTAATTTATTCTTATACCATAAATTCTTCTTTCTAAATCATTACTTGTCTAATATTAAAGTTCAATTATTTTATTAGTTATACTATACAAATAGTATTGATGTAATGTGCTTATCATATAAAGATTCCTGCCTGTGCAGGAATGACATAGATTTTGTATTTAAAAATGTTAAACTAACAAAAATTCACTATTTTTAAGTAATAATCTCAAAATACATATATAAATGGGAAAAGGAGATAAAAAAACTAAACGTGGTAAAATAACTATGGGTTCTTACGGTGTGAGACGACCAAAGAAAAAAACAGTAGTTAAACCAACTAAAAAAGCAAAGCCAACAACAAAAGTAAAAGCTACAGCAAAGCCAAAAGCTACTATAAAGTCAAAAGCTACTGCAAAGTCAAAAAAATAAGATAGCTTTAAGGTTATCTCTTTATAAGATTCGCTAAATTTCTTCCAATTATGTATGCTACTAAAATGGCAAGCACTACAGTTATTATATTTAAAAATATATAAAAAGCAAATAATAACACATTCTTTTTTGAGTCAAAACAAAAACCAGAAGTAAAGCATATTTCTTTAGACGCTTCTTGTAAAAAAGTTAAAGCAAAACTTGAAATTAAAACCAACACTAAAGCCCAAATTATATAAGCTAAAGTTTTGTTTTTAGGATGTTTCCCAGTTGGTTTAAAAACATTACGTTCTTCTTCAGATCGTTTATCGCTCTGTAAAGACCAAATTGTTTTCTTACCTGACATAGTTATCGTGTAAACACCAAGTTGGTGTCGGAAGATTGATTAACATCTAAACAATAATTTTCGTAATTAAAGCCTTTAATGTCATCAATGGATTTTGCATCAGTATCTATAATGTAACGTGTCATTAGTCCTCTGGCAAGCTTAGAGAAAATAGCTATGTTTTTATAAACTCCATCTTTAAATTCTAAAAATGTAATATTAATAACAGGAACTTTTAAAGCTTTTACATCTATAGCTTTAAAATATTCGTTACTGGCGAGATTTAAAAACAATTCGTTGTCTTCTAATTCTTCATTTAAAGTTTCCGTTACTTTTTTCTTCCAGAATTCGTACAAGTTTTTATTCTTACCAACAGGGAATTTAGTTCCCATTTCCAATCTGTAAGGTTGTACTAAATCCATAGGTTTTAATAATCCATACAATCCAGATATTATTCGAACAGTATCCTGTAATTTATCTAACTTATTTTTTGGTATCGTATAAGCATCTAAACCTCTATAAACATCACCACTAAATGCATATACTGCTTGTCTGGAATTGTCTTGAGTAAATGGTAATTGCCACTCCTGATTACGTTCGTAATTTAACTGACCTAAAGCAGGTGAAATCTTCATGAGTTTTGATAAACTTCTTGCCGATTTCTTTTTAAGTAATTTATTTAAGCGTTCTGCTTCATGTAAAAAACAACCTTCAGAGAAATTAGTTGTTGGTAATTCACTTTCGTAGTTTAAAGATTTTGCAGGAGATAAGACAAGTTTCATAATTAACTTTTATTTTACAGTCTAAAATTACAAGTATTAAAAGTCTTTTAAAAATAATCTGAAAAGATTATAGTAATGATATTATTGATTTTCCTGATGCTTAGCGTAATTACGCCATTTCTCTATACATTGTTGCATATCTTCTGGAATTTCTGAGGTAAAAGACATGAATTCTCCAGTTTTTGGATGCACGAAGCCTAAGGTTTTTGCATGTAGAGCCTGTCTAGGTAAAATCTTAAAACAATTATCTACAAACTGTTTATATTTAGTAAATGTTGTGCCTTTAAGAATTCTTTCACCTCCATAACGTTCATCATTAAAAAGGGTGTGTCCAATATGTTTTAAATGTACACGAATTTGATGCGTTCTTCCAGTTTCCAATTTACAAGACAACATCGTAACATAACCATAACGTTCTAAAACTTTATAATGTGTAACTGCAGGTTTCCCTTTTGCTTCATCATCATCTAAATAGACTGTATTCTGTAATCTGTTTTTAGGATGACGTCCAATATTACCTTCTATAGTTCCAGAATCTGCTTCTACATTTCCCCAAACTAAAGCTACATATTCACGTTCACTGGTTTTATCAAAAAACTGTTTAGACAAATGTGTCATTGCAGTTTCTGTTTTTGCAACAACCAGTAAACCACTTGTGTCTTTATCAATTCTGTGTACTAATCCAGGACGCTCGTTTGAGTTGGTTGGTAGATTTTCGAAGTGAAAAGATAATGCGTTTATTAAGGTTCCAGAGTAATTGCCATGTCCAGGATGTACTACCATTCCAGCTGGTTTATTTACTACAAGCAATTCGTCGTCTTCATAGACAATATCAATAGGTATATCTTCTGGCACAAGTAAATATTCGTAAGGAGGATGCGATAGCATTACCTTAATTTCATCAGATGGTTTTACCTTATAGCTTGATTTTACTGGAATGCCATTTACACGAATACTATCTTCTTTTGCTGATGCCTGAATTTTGCTACGCGTAGCATTTTCAATAAAATTCATTAAATATTTATCGACACGTAAAGGTTTCTGACCTTTTTCTACTACAAAAGAATAATGCTCGTAGAGTTCGTTTTCTTCTTCAGGTAAAATTTTATTCTCCACCATCTTTTGTTTCAATTGCAGCACGATTACCATTACCTAATACAAGATCTATTTTTGAAGTTTTCTGCAACAAAGTTCCCGGAAGAATCGTTTCACCCTTATATTTTATTCCAAGCACCTCATCTTTACCAATATCGTCTTGGTAAATTATATTACCTATTTCAAAACCTAAAGCCTCAAGTGTTGGTTTTGCTTGTCTATATGTTCTTCTAATTATATTGGGAATTCCAATTTTTCTGTATCCTGAAGGATTTAGAGTTAGATAGATTTTTCTATTTTCTTTTACTTGTGCTCCAGCTTCAGGTTGTTGTTCTATAACAGAGTATGCTGGATAATTTGGATTGTAATTTGCAGAATCCTGAACAACCATTTTTAAATTGTTATCGTCAAGTTCTATTTCAACTACATCTAAAGATTTTCCTTTAAGCTGAGGTACAGTCTCAAAATCACCATGATGTGTATACGATTTTAACCACATTAACATTAAAAAAGAAATTACGATAACAGCAACTAAAGCCAATCCTAATTGTTTTACGAAGTCTTTACTACTAAGAAATTTTATTAAACTCATGCTATTTTAATATGTGACAAAACTACACAAATATTTATTTTTTGAATAGTTGATTCGTTTAATTAGTTGATTAATATACGTGATAATAATCCAAAAAGGTTTTTGAAGCAGTAAATAAGTTATATTTTTGATATTAATATTTAAACCTTGTCCTAAGAATGAAAATTAATGTTGCTATAATAATGGGAGGTTATTCCAGTGAATACAAAATCTCTCTAAAGAGTGGAAATGTTGTTTACGAAACTTTAAACAGCACTATATATAATGCGTTTCGTATTCACATTTTTAAGAATAAATGGGTTTATGTTGATGAAAATGAAAATGAACACAACATTAACAAGAATGATTTTTCTGTAAATGTAAATGGTACAACTATTAAGTTTGATTGTGTGTTTAACGCTATTCATGGTGCTCCAGGTGAGAATGGCTATATGCAAGCTTATTTTGAATTACTGGGTATACCTCATACAAGTTGTGGCATGTATCAAGCTGCGCTTACGTTTAATAAGCGTGATTGTCTGAGTACTTTAAAGCCCTACAGAATTAGAACTGCAGAATCTTACTATTTAAACCTTGGTGACACTATAAATGAATCTGTAATAATTTCTAAAGTTGGACTCCCATGTTTTGTAAAAGCTAATAAAGCAGGAAGTAGTTTTGGAATTTCTAAAGTGCATAAGCAAGATGAACTTCAAAAAGCAATAGATGTTGCTTTTAAAGAAGATGATGAGATTATAATTGAATCGTTTTTGGATGGTGTTGAAGTTTCTGTTGGTGTAATTAAGTTTAAAGGTGAAGTTATTGTTTTACCAATCACAGAAATAGTAAGTGATAATGATTTCTTTGATTATGAAGCCAAATACTTAGGGCAATCGCAAGAAATAACTCCTGCAAGAATAACAAAAGAACAAGAAGAAAAAGTAAACAAAGTTTCTAAACAGGTATACGAAATTCTAAAAATGAATGGTTTTTCAAGAAGCGAATATATCTTTAAAGATGGCGAACCACACTTATTAGAAGTAAATACTGTTCCTGGATTAACTAAAGAAAGTATTTTGCCACAACAAGCAGCAGCAGCTGGAATAAGCCTAAGTGACTTATTTAATAATGCTATACAAGAAGCTTTAAAAGTTAATAAATAAAAGATGTTGTATTATTTGTTTAACTTTATCTAATAATTATCAATCCGTACATGTTGCGGAATCCATTGAAATCAACAAAAAAACAAAGATTCCTGCTGGAGTATATATTTAGAGAAGTCGAAATGCAGGAATGACATAAAAGTTATGAAAAAAGCCATTTTTCCAGGATCATTTGATCCGTTAACATTAGGTCATTACGATATTATAAAAAGAGGGTTACCTCTTTTTGATGAAGTTATTGTTGCAATTGGTGTAAACTCTGACAAAAAATATATGTTCTCTTTAGATGAACGCAAACAATTTATTGAAGATGCTTTTGCAGACGAGCCTAAGGTAAAAGTGACCACTTATGAAGGCTTAACAGTAGATTATTGCAAAGAAATTGATGCCGATTTTATACTAAGAGGTTTACGTAACCCTGCAGATTTCGAATTTGAAAAAGCTATTGCTCACACCAATAGAGAACTTGAAAAAGTAGAAACAGTATTCCTACTCACATCAGCTAAAACTTCATTTATAAGTTCAAGTATTGTGCGTGAA
>Ga0102812_10001527_pt1 | contig 16057 bp, 7 predicted proteins | sample ColrivemetaGS713_FD_79334 | JGI IMG/M metagenome (GOLD analysis project Ga0102812, IMG submission 79334) | Estuarine microbial communities from the Columbia River estuary - Flood tide ETM metaG S.713 | ecosystem: Environmental > Aquatic > Marine > Intertidal zone > Estuary | place: USA: Columbia... | reverse complement strand
CGCCCGACTGGGAGCCGACAAAGAGGTGGTACTCACCACTGATGTCCACAAAGAAGGGGGTCGCGTAGCCTACAGAGGAGCCGATGACCCGCGTATCCACCTGCCCTAATTGACGGACATTTGGCGCAATGTTCTCGTCATCACCAAACATGGGAACTCCGGTTGTACCTACATTTTGGAAATAATTGAGGTTACCGGTCTTTTCGCCGATCACGATATCACTTAAGCCATCACGGTTGAGGTCGACAATTTGGGGGATAGCAGCCTGGCCAATATCGATGCCCATGTATCCGTAGATCCCAGGGGCGAAAGCCGCCACTTGGCCAGCGCCAGCGGTATTCTCAAAATAAAACAGCTTGCCTTCGATGTCTCCGACCAATGCGTCGGCATCGCCATCCCCGTCTAGATCACCGAAAGTGGGAGAAAAAGAATAGGTACCCGTGCCGGGAACCGTGCCGTTGTATTGCACCATGCCAAGGTAATCGTCGTCGACCAGCGTAAATGCCGGAGCTGTGGCAGTACCGGTGTTTTCGTAAAGGTGGAGTCGACTGTTTTTAAAACCAAGCTCGGCAAAAAAAGAGAAATTGCCTACGACCAAATCCTGGAGGCCATCAGCATTGTAATCGATCAAAGCAGGGTGAGAGCGGGTGCCCAGATCAATCATTTCGCCTACCAACAAATCATCCTGACGGAAATCAAAATTGGGGTTGCTATCCGTGCCTATATTTTTGTAGTACCACACATTCTTATGGTCGATGCCAATGTTGTCCTCGTTGCTGGTGACTACCAAATCCCGCTTGTTGTCACCATCTATATCCTGGTAAAAAGCTGCGGGAAACAAAGGAAGATAAGCCGAGACGTCGTAACTGGGGTAGTTGATATCCTGCGCCGTCATCCAGGCATCATCACAATTATTGCCGTTTGTGGCCATGGTCAGGGAAGAAAAAGACAGGTCGCCCAGAACTAGGTCCTTATCACCGTCACCATCTTCGTCGAAGGTAAGGACGGTAGAGCCCACGTGGCGATTTTCCACTTCGCCGTCGTTGATCCCGCTGGCGCATTCATTGGCGCTAGCTGCCAGGTCCAACTCCGGGGAAAGACCACTCTCGTAAATTCCTCCGTAGCAGTTGTCGCCAAGAATAAATATCAGGCTATCCGCTCCGTAGCCATTTTCTACCGACAAGTTGGTGTACAATTCCAAAAAGCCGCCACTAATATTAAAGGTCAAGATATCCAGGTCGCCATCACAATCAACATCTTCGACATCCGGATAATCGATATTACTGACGTAGAGCTGGGTACTGGCACCTCCTGAAGTAGGCACAAAAATAATGTCCAGCTCATTAGGAAACGTAAAGCGCTCAAATTCGATCATGCCTTCCGGCGAATAACTGCCCGTGAAGACCTTGACTCCCGAAGCGGTCGTACGATTGTAGGTGAAGATATCTTCGATACCATCGTTGTTGTAATCGCGCAATAAGACCCATGAATCAAAAGCGGGGAAGTTGACCAAGAAGTCCGGCCGCAACCGCCAGTTGCCATTGCCATCTTTGGCGAAAGCCATGGCGACATTCCCTACCCGATCAAAAACGAAGAGATCTTTTTGTCCATCATTGTTAAAGTCTACCGTCGAAAACTGGGGACTGTTCAATCCACCGACAAAACCCAAAGAAGAAGCATTTCCGCTTTGCGTGACGGTAGGAAAACTGCGCTCAAAGTTGATATTTTGCGCCTCAAGGGAGAAAGCTGCAAAAAAAAGGACAGGTAAAATGAGCAGGTTGCGAAGCGTATTATTCATGAAATTGGTTGATGGTTGATGGTTTGATGGTTTGATGGTTTGATGGTAAAGATGCTTCCTCACGCCATAATGAATACGATGATTATGGTGGCAGCCATCAATATGTTCAAAGGTAAGGGACCTGCTGGTGAATAGGTTTTTCCACGGACAAATCTTTGGCAAGCAAGGCTACAATTCCGCACGAAGCAGTCGGGCCAAACGCCTTAGCAGCCAGATCATTTTGGTATTAAGGCTGGGCGAAGCGTTGAAGTACAGCTCATTGATCAGGAGCCATTCTTTTTCCTTAGCCAGGGCAAACAACTTATGGTAATAAATGCGTTGCGCTGGCTGCAAGCCCGATTTCCAGTAGAGCGCTTTTTCCGTCATGGCGAAACCTTTCTTGGCATTGCCCAGGAGGCTTTGGTCGCAAATGAACCAGATTTTTTCCGTCTTATCCGGAAAGAGAAAAGCTTTGCCCGCATTGCGAATTTTACTGACCGGCATGGTCACAAAGTCGGTATAAAGGCGTTCCTCTTCGTGCTCAAAATCCAGAAAAGCCAGGGCCATCTCTCCCAGGTCAATCTCTTCCGGTGGCAATTGCTGGTAGCGTAGCATCCGCTCGGGGAGTACTACCCTATTGAGATCAGAACAGTGCATGATAAAAAAGAAATCGAGCAAGTCGTCACTCAGGTGCCGGAGCTCGCGTAAAGTGCGACTTTGTCCTACTTTATCATCTTCGGGTAAGGCCAAACTTTCTTCCCATTGCTGTAAGCGCCTTTGTACCGTTTCCCGGTAATTGCTCTCGTAAAGTCTTTCCTGGTACTGGGCCAATTGTGCTTCGTTTTGTTCACAAACTACCCTTTCACTCAGCCGTTCCTGAAAGCGGCTAAAAGCTTGCGGCACAAGAGGGGCCTGCCAGTCCCAGTCCGGTGCAGCAGCAGGCTCCAGCGACGGCAATTGCAGCGCACCACACTGATAACAAAACCGTGCCTCGGGTGGCAAACTCGTCTGACAATTAGGACAAATTTTCATAAGCGCGCAAGATAAGAAATATCACGGTATCAGGTACTTGGTACAGCGTATCGGGACTTTGATCAGCCTTAAAAAGCAAGCTACCGCTTAACAGTTAAGAGGTGAAATTTCACGATAATATTTGAAAAGTACTTTTTTAGCACGCTTCTTGGCATGTAGATATTAAGTCTACAATTTGTTAAAAAGGTTATTCAATAAAGGCTCGTTTCGTCAACGGGCCTTTTTTTATTTACAGATTACTATTCCTTTATTTCCTTCTTTCTATCTTTGCGGCGAAATTTTGAGATACGGGTCTATGATGATTCCCTTTGTCTCAATTAATGCCTTAACCAATAGGAGCTTTATTGCTCCTGCACTAAATTACCACCACATGATCATTGGTGTTCCTAAGGAAATCAAGAACAACGAAAATCGCGTAGCCCTTACCCCTGCGGGAGTGATGGAGCTCAAGAAACGCGGTCACGAAGTCTATGTTCAAGCTACTGCCGGGATGGGTAGTGGTTTTGCCGACGAAGATTATGCCAAAGCCGGAGCTACGATTCTTCCGACCATTGAAGAGGTGTATGCCATTGCTGAAATGATCATCAAGGTGAAGGAGCCGATTGAGCAGGAGTACAAACTCATCAAGAAAGACCAGCTGCTCTTTACTTATTTCCACTTTGCTTCCTACGAGCCGCTCACCAATGCAATGATCGCCAGTGGCGCGACTTGTTTAGCTTACGAGACAGTGGAATTGCCCAACCGCAGCCTGCCCCTACTCGTACCTATGAGTGAGGTTGCTGGCCGGATGAGTATCCAGGAGGGAGCTAAGTACCTCGAGAAGCCCATGGGTGGCCGTGGTGTACTTCTGGGTGGTGTTCCAGGCGTATTACCAGGTAAAGTGATCATCCTGGGTGGTGGTGTAGTAGGTACCGAAGCAGCAAAGATGGCGGCCGGATTAGGTGCCGATGTGACCATCATGGATATCAGCCTGCCTCGTCTGCGCTACCTGGATGATACGCTGCCCTCCAATGTCAAAACCCTCTATTCTAACGAATACAATATCCGCGAGCTCATCAAAACGGCTGACCTTATCATCGGTGCCGTATTGATCCCAGGCGCTAAGGCCCCTAACCTGATCACTCGTGAAATGCTGAAGGATATGCGTCCGGGTACGGTACTCGTAGACGTAGCAGTGGACCAAGGTGGCTGTATCGAAACGTGTAAGCCAACCACCCACGCTGATCCGACTTTTGTTATCGACGACGTGGTTCACTACTGTGTGGCCAACATGCCTGGCGCAGTGCCTTATACCTCTACCCTGGCACTCACCAACGCTACCCTCCCCTACGCCATTCAGCTGGCCGACAAAGGGTGGCAGCAAGCTTGTCGCGAAAACCATTCTTTGGCCCTAGGGCTGAATGTCGTTGACGGCAAAGTGGTTTACGAAGCTGTAGCAGAAGCCTTCAATCTGGATTATACACCACTAGAAGACGTATTGTAATGGTATTAGGTACCTAGTACAAGGTACTGGGATTTCGTTCCGTCCTCGGCGGTTGATCTACCCACTAGGTAATACGCTACCAAGTACCAAGTACCTGAATCTTTTATATCACTAGCCACTCGCTCCCACCGCTAAAGTATTGGCCAGGAGCGAGTGGCTCCTTTTTTCCCCTCCTATGCGAATTCTCGGTTACCTCGATCACCCCATTCTCAAAATCACCGTTTTCAAAACGGACACTCGCCTGTCCATCAAGTTTGAAAACAGCAATTTCGAGCAGACCTACAAATTTCGCCCCACCGAGCAGACCAACAGCCTCAACGAACTCCAAAAGCTGGTCGACGAAACCTTCATCGCTCGGGTTATGGACCACTTCCAGCAAATGGAGCAGGATTTCGAAGCCGCCTTCCAACGCAACTTCCCCGAAGACGAGGACGATGATTTTCCGGCGATTATTTAATTAATAGAGGATTACTCGCTTTTGTATTATGGGCCATGCCTGCTCCCGTCCCGACTTTTCTAGTCGGGACGGGAGCAGGCACCGGGCTGTCCGCCGCTCCTTCATGCAGGGTCAGGGTATGAAACCCTGCCCGACGGAGCGACTACCATCCCTAGTCCTGCTCGTCCCTCGCCGCGCTTCAGGCTACGCCTTGCGCTCTACTTGCTCGGTGTAGGCTGTGCCTTAATGTCGGAGTGTACGTAATATTCCGTTTTGCGCATACTGCTGACGCCACGTCGCGGGAACAGCCTACGCCGAACAAGCGGACGAATTCGATGCTTAGGTTAGCAAACAGATCACGCCTGCGCCGAATGGGGATATTTTTCCTTATTATTACTTGTTCTGTTAGGTTTTTATTTAAAAACAAATAAAAAAGAAATTTTCAAATGAGTAAAATATATTATCAAATTAGTAATTAACAAAGCAAGCAATTTCAGCCACGACCGCTGATTACCAGCTTCTTTCAGCGCCCCCGTCAATTACCTCTTCGCTAATGACAAGTTGTCAGGTAAAACCCTTATCTTTGCCGCCGCAAAATGAGGAAGTATGTACAATGACAATCCTACCCTGGAGGGCATCACCAAGCATGTTGATGAAACCAAGCAGGGAGAAGTATTTTTCAAGGAGGGCAAAGCAGGCGAGAAGCATTTCTATATCGAAAGCTACGGCTGCCAGATGAATTTCAGCGACAGCGAGATTGTCGCATCCATCTTGGGAGAGGCCGGATACGAGCCCACTCGTAACATGGAAATCGCCGATCTCATCCTCATCAACACTTGTTCCATCCGGGAGAAGGCTGAGGATACCGTACGCAAGCGTCTGCGTATTTTCGATAAAGTAAAACGCCAGCGCCCAGGTACCATGGTAGGTGTTTTGGGCTGTATGGCAGAACGCCTGAAGAGCAAATTCCTTGAGGAGGAGCAACTCGTTGACCTTGTCGTAGGCCCCGACGCTTACCGCGATCTCCCCAATTTGGTTTCCGGTGCCGAAGAAGGCGAAAAAGGCGTGAATGTCTTTTTGAGCCGCGAAGAAACTTACGCTGATATCAGCCCACTAAGACTCAATAGCAATGGAGTCACTGCTTTCATTTCTATCATGAGGGGCTGTGATAATATGTGTTCTTTTTGCGTGGTTCCCTTTACCAGGGGCCGTGAGCGCAGCCGCAGTGCTTTCAGCATCGTCGCGGAAGCTACCGACTTGTACGAACGTGGCTTCCGGGAAGTGACCCTCCTCGGCCAAAATGTGGACAGCTTCAAATGGGAGAACCCAGAGACCAATGCGACTGTCAATTTTGCGGAGCTGTTGGAGATGGTAGCTCATGTTCATCCCGATCTGAGGATTCGCTTTAGTACCAGCCACCCCAAGGATATTACCGATGAGGTGTTGTACACCATGGCCAAATACGAAAACATTTGCAAGTATATCCACCTCCCCGTCCAGTCGGGCAATAGCCGTGTACTGGAGCTCATGAATCGTACTTATACCCGCGAGTGGTACATGGACAAGGTGCGCCGGATTTATGAAATTATGCCAGACTGTGCCATCAGCTCTGATGTGATCGCTGGATTTTGCACCGAAACCGAGGAAGAACACCAGGAGACGTTAAGCGTCATGGAATTTGCGAATTACAGCATGTCCTACATGTTCTACTATTCGGAACGTCCGGGAACAGTGGCTGCCCGAAAATGGGAGGATGATATTCCATTGGAAGTCAAGAAGCGCCGCTTACAGGAGATTATCGATTTGCAGACTCCCATGAGTTTCCGCCATAACAAAAAAGACATTGGCAAAACCTTCAAGGTACTGATCGAAGGAGAATCCAAGCGTTCTGATGCCGACTGGAAAGGCCGCAACTCCCAAAATAAGATGGTCGTATTCGCCAAGCAGGGCGAGTACAAAGCTGGTGATTACGTTTACGTAAAAATAAACGAAGCAACCAGTGCCACCCTGATGGGCGAAATGGTGGTAGGGCCTGAGGCTTAATTAAGAGAGCTTTCTAAGAAGAAACAAACAATATGGCTGATCAAATTCAGCGGATAAAACAGCGGTACGGAATCATTGGTCGAACAGAGGCCCTGGACCGTGCGCTTGATACTGCGCTGCGGGTCGCCAGTACGGATTTGAGTGTGCTCATCAGCGGAGAAAGCGGGGTGGGAAAAGAAGTCTTTTCCAGAGTTATTCACGACAATAGCCCCCGCAAGCACGAGGGTTTCATCGCCATCAACTGCGGTGCTATTCCGGAAGGAACCATCAACTCGGAACTCTTCGGCCACGAAAAAGGAGCCTTCACCGGAGCTGCCGGAGAACGCAAAGGTTACTTCGAGACCTACGACGGTGGTACTATCTTTCTGGATGAAATCGGCGAAATGCCGCTAAATACTCAGACCTTTCTCTTACGGATACTGGAATCGGGCGAATTTGTCCGGGTTGGTAGCAACAAAGTGCAGCATACCAGTGTGCGAATCATCGCGGCGACCAATGTCAATCTGCGCGAGAATGTCCAAAAGGGTAAATTCAGAGAAGACCTGTTCTTTCGTTTAAATACGGTTCCCATCCAATTACCTCCGCTAAGGGAACGACGCGAAGATATCTACCTCCTATTCCGACGTTTTTCGCTTGATTTTGCTGAGAAGTACCGGCTGGAACCCCTTGAGCTGACCGGTGATGCGCGCCGAATTCTCGAAAACTACAGCTGGCCAGGAAACATTCGGGAGCTCAAAAATGTCGCTGACCAATTGAGTATTCTCTCTGAAGAGAGGACTATTGACGGCCTTGCACTACAAGAAAAAATGCCGCAATTGAACCAGCGGCACCTGCCCAGTATTACCGGGCAAAGCGGAGGAGACAGCTTTCAGGAAAGGGATATTCTCTACAAAGTCTTGTTCGACATGAAAAAAGACCTCAACGACCTGAAATCGCTGGTTTTTGAGCTCATTTCTACCAATAACCTGGAGATGCCTGATGCGCAGCAAGTCAAAAGTCTGCGTCTGCCCGAAGGAAATAATACCGCCAGTGTGATCCAAAGGATCGAAGAGGAATATCCCACACCCGTTACGCCATCACCACCGCCTGGATTCAACGCAAGGGATTATCCCGAAGCTGATGACGCCTACGAGCCCATCATCCTCAGCGACAACCAGCGACGACAATACGACGAAAGTGAAATTGTGGAAGAGAACCTCAGCCTGGAAGACAACGAACGACAGCTGATCAGTAAAGCCCTCGAAAAACACCAGGGGCATCGCCGGGAGGCTGCTCTCGATTTGGGTATTTCGGAAAGAACCCTCTACCGCAAGATTGAAAAATACGGTCTATAAAAAACCAACATACCATGATGCTGATTAAGCAAGCCCGCATCGTAAATCGGGGCACCATTACGGAAGGAGATATTCTTGTCAAAGACGGACGAATTGTAAAAATTGCCCGCGACATCTCCGCACCGGAAGCCAAAATTATTGATGCCAAAGGCCAGCTTGCTATTCCTGGCATTATTGACGACCAGGTGCATTTTCGCGAACCTGGTCTTACCCATAAGGGAGAAATTTATACCGAAGCCAAAGCCGCTGTTGCCGGTGGGATCACCAGCTTCATGGAGATGCCCAACGTAAAGCCCCCTACCCTCACCCAGGAATTACTGGAAGCTAAATACCAGCGAGCCGCACAATGCTCTCTGGCCAATTATTCTTTCTACATGGGGGCTTCCAATGACAATATTGAGGAAGTGCTCAAGACGGATCCAAAGGCGGTTTGTGGGGTAAAGATTTTCATGGGCTCCAGCACGGGCAATATGCTCGTAGACAATGAAAAAACTCTCGAAAATTTGTTCTCCCAGGTGCCGATCCTGATCGCTACCCACTGTGAAGACGAAAGAACCATCCAGGCCAATATTGCCAAAGCAAAGGCGGCTTACGGAGAGGATGTACCCATTGAGCTGCATCCGGTTATTCGTTCGGTAGAAGCTTGCTACAAGTCTTCCAGTATGGCGGTTGCTCTCGCCAAGAAACACAATACCCGCCTGCATATTCTGCACATTTCCACGAAGGATGAGTTGGCCTTGTTCCGCAACGATATCCCCTTGGAAGAAAAGCGGATTACTGCCGAGGTGTGCGTGCATCACCTCTACTTCAACAGTGAGGATTACGCTACCAAAGGGGTGAAAATCAAATGGAACCCTGCCGTAAAGGGGCGCGTGCATCAAGAAGCCTTGCTCCCCGCATTACTCAACAACAAGCTGGATGTCATCGCTACCGATCATGCTCCTCACCTCCCCAGTGAAAAGGCCAATAGCTACTTCGACTGCCCCTCGGGCGGACCGTTAGTACAGCACGCCTTGAATGTGATGCTGGATTTCTATCACAAGGGCCAGATCAGCATTGAGAAAATCGTAGAAAAAATGTGTCACGCCCCGGCGGTTTGTTATGAGCTAGCAGATCGTGGCTACCTCGAAGAAGGCCAATGGGCTGATATCGTCCTGGTCGATGAGCAAGCCAGCTGGACAGTTACCCCTGAGAATATTCTCTACAAATGTGGTTGGTCTCCTTTTGAGGGGGATACCTTCAAAGGCAAGGTAAACACCACCATCGTAAGCGGCCACCTGGCCTACCACGAAGGGAAGTTTGATGAGACCAAATGGGGGCAGCGATTGGCTTTTAATCGGGATTAAGTTGAATCTTGTTCCAATTAGCCCCAAAAACGCCCCTTCCGTAAATCAGTGTTCGGATTTAACAGTACTAAGCTAAAATTTAGATAATTTAGGCGGCTCGTTTACGTTCATATTCTGTTCAAAAATGTCCGTATGGTTTGCCATAACGGCGTTTTACAGATTGCTAAACCCACTTATGCGGCTTCCTATATTTTCATTCTTAATCATTGGTTTCCTTTACTGTTGTATCCCGCTCAGGTCACAGCAGTTTTTTCCCGTTAAGCTCAATAAACAATGGGGGTTAATCAATACATCAGGTCAGTTAGTGCAGCCGGCTATTTACGACGCCATCGGAGAATTCAAGCATTTTGGCTACGCTGTTATGCAAAAAAACGGCCTCGTTGGTTTGCTTGGCCCTAATGGAAAGGAGAGCTTACCGGCTCAGTATGATGACATTAAGGTGTTGGATAATCGGCTGGTGGCCGTCATGCAAAACGGGGAATGGAAAGTTATTAATCACCTTGGCACGACGGTGCTCGACAAAGGGTATCAGAGGGTACAAATCCTGATTCCCGGCTACCTTAAATACCAGACGAAAGGAAAATGGGGCTTGATCAAAGACAATGGAGACCAAGTCATTGCGCCGGATTACGACAAAATTGAAGTACAGGACGAGCACTACTTTCTTACGCAAAAAGGCGACCAGCTCGGTTTGGTCAACAGCCGCGGAACGGTCCTTGTCCGAGATTTAGCGAGTGAGATCAAAGTGAGTGGGACGGGCTTGATTTTTTATCGCAAAGGCCGCTTTTGGGGAGCTGTCAATGAAGCAGGCACGGAAGAAATCCCCCCCGTTTACGAATCCTATCAAATTCTCAGTGAGGATTTTATCAAACTCTTTGCCGGAGAGCACAAACACTTTTATTCCCGCACTTGCGCCACCTTGGTGAAGCCCGACAAATACAGTGATTTTTACGCTTTTTCGGCTGATTATGTGGTGGCCAAACAAGGCCAGCGACTTGGCTTACTCAACGCCTGTGGCCAGCAGGTCTTACCCGCGCTTTATCAGGAAATACAAGCTTATGGCTCCGGTCGGTTTCGCGTCAAATTTGATGGCAGCTGGGGCGTGGTCAACGAAAACAACAAGCCCATTATTCCGCTCGCTTACCAGTACATCTCTCCTATGCAGGAGAACGTTTGCATTGTCAAACAACAGCAGTTATTCGGAGTGCTCAATGCTGCAGGAGAAACCTTGGTCCCCATCACTTTTGAGCGAATAGAGCTGAATGACCGAAAGGCAAAAGCTTACCGCAACTCCCCTACTGGCCAGGAAGACTTATCGGTTTTTACCTTTAGTGAAACTGGCAAACTCCTCGATAACGACCAGTTTAATCAGCATATTACCATAAAAATCACGGGGGGTGATCAGAACGTCAGCACCAAAGGAGAAAGTACTGCCGATCACCAGCTGAAAACCTTTGAGTGGTTCTACGAGCCCGCAACAGATCGCTGGGGCTTGAGAAATATTTTCAGCGGTGAGGTGCAAATTGAACCTACTTTCGACTTTATCAAGGTAGAGAAAGAGTTAGGTTATACCATCGTAGGTATCTGGAAGTCCAATGATTACGAATTTGAACGTAGTAGTTTTCGTTTCGACATGATCTTTGGACTGGTATTGAATGACCTGGGGATTTTGGTGACAGAAGTCGATTTTCTTGACCTGCGTTTGGAGGATTTTCGGGAAGGATATCCCACTGCCCGTGTGGTATTTTCCAATGGGCGGCACGGCCTCATTGATAGAATCGGCAGGGTAATCAGAAAAGACATCACTTACATCGGCAATTTCGAAAACGGCCTGGCCAGAGTAAGCTTCAGTGGGCGGCTTTCTGGTAGCCGAACACCTAACCACTCTCTGGGGCAACTGCGCACCTACCTCAATAGTATCCTTTCCCCCAACTACATGCTGGATTACACCCAGTACGATCAGCTGTTTCAGCAAAATGCCTCGCTCACCTGTGACGATTGTGAATGGGGATATATTGATACGCTCGGACAAGTAAAAATCAAACCCGCGTATAGCTTTGTCGAAAAAATGCTCAATGGCGCTGGACTGGTCAATTGCGAAGGCAAATGGGGAATGGTCAATACCGAGGGGCAGGAATTGATAGCCTGCCAGTACGACAAAATTGAATTCCTGGAAAGCACCGGCAATCGGATGGTAAGGGTGTACTTGCAGCAACCGAAGTACGGCTTGATCGACACGCTCGGGCAGCTGACCGTAAGTGCTATTTACGAAGAGATCGGCTCCTTCTCTGATGGCCGGTTAGCCGTAAAAAAAGACAACCGTTGGGGCTTTGTAGATCGCAATGGAAGAGAAGTCATCCCTTGTCGTTTTCAGGAAGTACAAGATTTCAGTGAAGGTAAAGCAGCGGTAAGGATTGGCAATACCTGGGGCTTTATTGACATTGATGGCGATACCGTTATTCCTTTTCAATACAACGAAGCTGGCAACTTCCGCACCGGACTCGCCTGGGTCAAGAAAGACAAACAGGCGGGCTTCATTAATGAAACCGAAGAATTTGTCATCGCGCCCGGTTTTGATCAGGCCTACGATTTTCAACAAGGAGTAGCCAGGGTCATTATTGACCAAAAATACGGTTTGATTGACCAGGCAGGACGTTTTCTGGTAAGGCCCCGTTTTGCGGAAGTAAGTGCCTTTAATGAGCACGGACTAGCCATCATTAAGCACGGCAAGGACCAGGCAAATTATGGCTTGCTAAACCTGGAAGGGCAGGTCATCACCAACACCGACTTCAAAATGATCGACCCATTCAGGGAATCATTAGCGAGAGTAAAAACACGGCAGGGTTACGGCTTTATTGATACTACTGGAAAGATTGTTATCACTCCGGAATACAGCAAAGTTGGCGACTTTTACGAGGGCCGTGCCATGGTGCAACGCAACAACAAGTGTGGTTATATCGATCCATCCGGGGAATTGATTATCCCTTGTGCTTATTCACGCTGCCAGGACTTCAACGGCGGTCGTGCAGTCGTTTACCAGGGCATCAAAAACGCCGGTATTGTTGACCGTGACGGGCAACTCATTGTGGCCCCCAGCCTGGATCGCCTCCTCGAATTCCAGGAAGGACGGGGACTGATGCGGGACGAAAAGTACCGTTTCTACTACATCACCGAGCAAACCAACCTCTACGACGGCTACTACGAACGCGCCAGTGCTTTCCGGCACGGCGTCGCCGTGGTACAAATCGAAGGCAAGTGGGGCATCATCAACCAGAAAGGCATTGAGATTATCCCCCCTAAATACGACCACATCGACTCCTTTGAAGGAGGATACGCAAAAGTAAAAATCGAAGGCTACAATGGCCTCAGCAACCTCAACGGCGACCTCATTGTCCAACCCAATTACGAGTTTATCTCCTACGCCGGCGAAGGCCTCTTCCGGGTAGAACAGGGCGATAAAATTGGCTACTTCGATAGCGAGGGGAAATGGGTGTGGGAGTTGAATAAGTAAGGCGAGGTTGGGAAGGCAATTACTGTATTATCTGATTATTCCCCCAACCTCACGGTACTTAGTATTGAGTACTTGGTACTTGGATTCAAAGAAGCTCCGTCATAACACCAGCTACCCTAAGGTGTGAGACACATCTCAACCAAATACAAGAGATGGTAACCGCACTGCTCCGTGCTCCGTAGAATCGGGTTTTAAACCCGATTCTACGGAGCACGGAGCAGTGCGGGAATAAAAAATACCGCAACCAATTGCTTGATTACGGTATTTTTTTTTAGAACACTTGGTCAATCTCGATGCTAGGACTCTCAAAGTCCCTATACCCTCTACCAAGTACCTCGTACTCCCTACGGCTTCACCGCTCTGGATTTAGCGAAATCACCCACTTTGATCACGACCATCTTCTCAGGGTCGAGGTATTTCTGCATCGCAGCGTTGATTTCCTCAATGCTCAATGCCATGACTTTTGCTTCAAGGTCAGCATCCCATTCCATGTTGCGGTCAAGGAAAAGGTTCTGGTTGAGAGCACCGGCCAGGGAACCATCCTGCGCGCGGGTTACTTGCTGCTTTTGCATCCAGCCGCTCTTGGCAGCCACCAGTTCTTCGTCGTTGTAACCATCGGCCAACACTTTTTCGATTTCCTCGAAGAAAGCTTTCTCTACCGCGGCTACGTTCTCCGGAGCGAAGAAGGCGTAACCACCAAGGGTAGCTGTTTGATCCTGATCGTCGGCGTTGAAGAAAGATCCTACCCCGTAGCTAAGACCATCCTGTTGGCGAATACGGTCGGCAAGACGCGACTTCAGCGCACCACCACCAAGCATGTAGTTGCCCATGAGTACTGCCGGGTAATCAGGGTGAGACGTGCTGATGGGCATCGTCTGCCCAGCGAGGAACCAGGCATTGGCTTTGTCTGGTGTTTCAAATTCTACGTTCTGCTTTTCAGGCTGGAAGAATTTATCCTCCATGCGTTCGTAGCGGGTAGGACTTTCCCAGCTGGCAAAATTTTCTTCCAGTGCTTGCGTAACCGCTGCTTCGTCAAAATCGCCTACTACAGCAACCGTAGCGTCGGTAGCACCGTAAAACTCTTTGTAGAAAGCCTTTACTTCGTCTAAAGTAAGCGCGTTGATAGCAGCTACCTCCTCATCGAAGTTCATGGTATAGCGTGGATCAGATTTGTCGTAGTTAGACATTCTCCGATTCAACTCAGTGATCGCAATCGCCTGCGGCTCGGAGCGGTTCTGCTCTAGAGAAGCCAACTCCTCCTGCTTGAGGGTTTCAAACTCTTCCTCAGGGAAACTAGGCTCCTGCATCATTTCGCTCACCAGGTCAATGACTGCGGCAAGCTGCTCGCGCTCTGTTTCGATGATCGCGTAAGCACCTTCGGCACCACCGCCAATACGAACAGATGCTTTCAGTTCTACCAATTTATCTTCCAACTCCTGGCGCGTCATCGACTTGGTACCTTTGTTCAGCATCATACCGGCAAAAGTAGCAGCCATGCGCTTGTTCTTCAAAGTAGCAGCAGAGCCGTAACGCAAAGATAAACGCGCCTGTACTGCATCGGCACGGGTCTCTTTGGATAGGAAGGCATATTCCAGTGAATTCTTGAACTCACCCGTTTGGGTTCTGGCATCAATGTTCTCGTAAGTAGCCTCAAAAACTTCTCCTTCAGAAGCCAATTCGCGTCCTACGTAGCCTTCTACCATTGCACTGATGTTAGGTACATCAGGAATGTCCGCACGTTCAGGATTTTCGGTGGGAATAAATCGGCCCACAGTACGGTTACTTGGCAAGAGGTACTTAGCTGCTGCTGAAGCAACTTGATCAGCATCTACTTGCTCAAGACGATCACGATAGATGAAGCCGAGTCGCCAGTCCCCTTGCGCGATGTATTCGCTGATCAGGGTACCCACTCGTGCGCTCTCACGCATCCGTAGGTTGAAGTCCTTCATTAGTTTGTTCTTAGCGCGCTCTACTTCCTCAGCTGAAGGCGGATTGTCCTTTACCGCGTCAAGCGTAGAAAGCATGGCCATTTTAGCTTCTTCCAGGTCTTTGTCTTTCATTACATCGGCATTGAAGTAAGCAAAACCAGGCTCTGCTAATTCAGCCGCCCAGCCCCATTGGGTGGAAGCTTTGCCACTTTCAACCAATGCTTTGTACAAACGACCACTAGGCTCACTGGTTAATAATTCTACCAATACATCCACCGCAGGATAATCCTGGTGGCTGCCGGGAGGGATGTGGTAAGCTGCACTTACCGCCTGGATATCCCCTACCCGCTTCAGGTCAGCATAACGCTCGCCATCCTGGATGGGCTCGCGGGTGTAGGTAGGAATCAGCTCTCTTTCCGGAGCAGGAATTTGCCCGAAAGTTTCCATGATCATGGTCATGGTTTTCGCGGGGTCGAATTTACCGGCGATAATCAGGTAGGCATTATCAGGCTGGTAGTACTTGCGGTAAAACCCCTGAAGGCGCTCAATCGGCACATTCTCCAAATCGGCGCGAGCACCAATAGTAGATTTTCCGTAATTGTGCCAGAGGTAGGAGGTAGATAAAACGCGCTCCATCAAAATACCGGTGGGGCTGTTTTCACCCATTTCAAATTCGTTGCGAACTACGGTCATCTCGCTTTTCAGGTCTTCGCCAGAAATGTAAGAGTTAACCATCCGGTCGGACTCCATTTCTAGTGCCCAGCGAAGGTTCTCATCGTTGGCACTTACCGTTTCGAAGTAGTTGGTACGATCGTACCAGGTGGTGCCGTTAAAGCGGGCACCGCGCTCATTGAGTTCCTTAGGGATGTCCTCATGGTTAGGGGTCCCTTTGAATACCAAATGCTCCAGTAAGTGAGCCATACCGGTTTCCCCGTAGGCTTCGTGGCGAGAACCTACCAGGTAGGTTACATTGACCGTTACAGTTGGTTTTGAGTTGTCAGGAAAGAGCAGAATTCGTAAGCCGTTGGCCTCTACCTGGTATTCCGTAATGCCTTCTACAGAGGCTAATTTCGTAACACCATCGGGCATCTTACCATCCTGTGCATGCAAGGTGGTAGACAGATTACAAACCAGGGCAACTAATAGGAGTGCCCCTAGTCGAGAAAT
>Ga0102812_10001525_pt1 | contig 16068 bp, 13 predicted proteins | sample ColrivemetaGS713_FD_79334 | JGI IMG/M metagenome (GOLD analysis project Ga0102812, IMG submission 79334) | Estuarine microbial communities from the Columbia River estuary - Flood tide ETM metaG S.713 | ecosystem: Environmental > Aquatic > Marine > Intertidal zone > Estuary | place: USA... | reverse complement strand
ATTGGATTGGGCCTAATAGAAATGACAATTTAGTTAAGAAATTAACCAAATTAAAAGAAAAACAATTGCCGCTTTTATTCAATATTCATACTGAAACCTTGTTAGAAAAACTAAAGCTTAAAGCTTCAGAAATAACGCAGTTTGTATATTTTAAAGCACAACTTTTCACACCTATTTCACATAAAAAAGACAACTTTCAATTTATTAATAATGAATGTATTATAGGTTTTTATGTTCGCAAAAATGAATTGAATCAACTTTCGAATTGTAAATTTTTTATTCCTTCAAAAGTAAACTGGTTACAAAATATTCAAACACATACTAAATGGCTGTCATTTGAAATTTTTTCAACAAAAATTATCAGTATTTTAGAAAATAAAACTTCGCCTTTGTGTTGGTTAAAGCAACCTAATGGAGAAACTCAAAAATTCTTTGTTGTATGGTGGTAATATTTTATGACTTTTATAACTTGGTTTTAGTTATTTTAGCAAAAAAATAAATAATTTTATATTGCTCAATTACACCACATATTTACACAAAACGGCTACCGTATGGGTAACTTTTGTACATGGTGCTGGTGGAAGTTCTTCTATTTGGTTTAAGCAAATTCGAAGTTTTAGCTCACATTTTAATGTTTTGGTGTTGGACTTGAGAGGTCATGGAAATAGTAAATCTACCTTTAAAAATGCATTTACTGAGAAATATACGTTTGATTCAATAACAAATGATATTGTTGAAGTCATTGACCATTTAAAAATAAAAACATCTCATTTTACAGGCATTTCCTTAGGTACCATTTTGATTCGAAATTTAGCTGAAAAACACCCTGAACGTGTGAAAAGTATGATTATGGGAGGTGCTATTATGAAACTAAACTTTAAATCGCAATTGTTAATGCGTATAGGCGTTTTATGTAAATCGGTTGTACCCTATTTACTTTTATACAAATTGTTTGCATTTATTATTATGCCCCGCAAGAATCATAAAAAATCACGACTTATTTTTGTGAATGAAGCTAAAAAATTATATCAAAAAGAGTTTATTAGATGGTTTAAATTAACCTCAGAAATAAACCCTCTGTTGCGTTTTTTTAGAACAAACGAAATTAAAATTCCAACGTTGTATATTATGGGTGAAGAAGATCATTTATTTTTACCTGCCATTAAAAACATTGTTTCACAACACTTACAATCGTCATTGTTGATTTTAAAAAATTGTGGTCATGTGGTGAATATTGAACAATCAGAAAGGTTCAATATAGAATCTATTGGTTTTATTAATAAGCAAACTATAAATTAATTTTTCTCAATAGCTTTCCTTAATTTCAGCATAATAACGTACCGTATGGTACATGGATTTCCAAAAATGAATGATTGGAATTGAAGTATTTGGTTTCCCATTGTCAAAAATTTCAGTAAACCATTCACCGTTTTCAGCAATAAAATTATTACTAATATAATCTATTAGCTCTATTGCTTGAGTCTTATACTTTATATCTTTTGAAATGTTATAACAATTTAAAAGTGCCAATACCACTTCTGCTTGAGGCCACCAAATTTTAAAATCTTCGGTAGGTAAATCGCTTTTCAAAACATTGTAAACACCACCATTTTCAGTATCCAAAGCCTTTTTAATTACTTGCTCCATTATATTTAATGAAAGCGCATTACAAGCAACTAAAAGTTCTTGATTTTTTACAGACTTTGCTGCCTGACACAAAATCCAACTACATTCAGCATTGTGACCTGCCCATATTTCGTTTTCTTTTGCTTTCCAATCAGGCGTGAGTCTATGCAAACAGTCGTAAGTATCTTTAGTGATGAAATATTGTAAAATTATTGTAATCAACTGTTCAATAAGCGGTACTATTTTTTCATTTTTATTATACTCATATAATTTCAGAAACGATTCTAATAAGTGAATATGAGTTCCAAATGCTTTGGAAGGTGTAGGTCCTAGCATCCAATTTTCATCAAAGCCATCAATAAAACCACCATTTTTGGCGTCATACAAATTTTTTATAATAAAATTTGAGTGTATTTCAATCATTTCATCAAGCTCTAGAGAAGGTTTTAAACCAGCATAAGCCAATAAACCATACAATACAAAAGCTTGTGCCATGTTTACGTTTTCACTATCGTGAATAGGTATGTTTGAAGCATCTTTTGCCCAATAAAATCCACCTTTAGGATTGTGAAATTCTTTCAGTTGTTTAAAACTGGCATCTGCCAAAACTGCAAACGATTCTGTTTCTAATATCCTACAGGCAGTTGAAGCGCCATAAAGTACTCGGCTCAAATACATAACTCCAATTGGAGCAGAAAGATCTGGAATTCCATCAACAGAAACACTAGCATAGAGCCGATTGGTGTCATGTTGAATACCATTGTTCATCCAAAATAACAAATTATTTTTAAGTTCTTGATTTAACCTATCTAATGGTATTTTCATTGAAGTACTCGGGTAAAAAATAATTAAAATTTAACTAAAAAGCATATGCTTCCAATTAACGATTGTCAATTATAAAATTTGAAATTAGTTTATTTAACTAATTAAGATGCTTCTTAAAAATTATTTTGGCCAGTCTAGGGTGTCTTCATCAATAAAAAATGGCGTCCATTGAATTTCATCCAACACATCATCATTTAGCCAAAAACTAAGGGATTTATCTTCAATTTCAATCAATTCGTTATCAAAAATATCTTCTTCAGAAAAATCTTCAATTTCAACATTTCCAATATTTAATTTAGTTAATTGAGCCAATAGTTTTTCACCATTCATACCAATTAAACTTACACCTTGTAATTCATAAAATTTAGAAGTCACCGAAATCATTGTTAATCTCCAATCTTCTTCTTCATCAAAATTTAACGTCAATTCCAAATCTTGGTAATCCCAGCATTCCGTTAAATCTTCATCAGAATCTGAATAAGAAAATGTTTCAGCATTTGTTGGATCACCTAAAATTAGTTTCACTTCAGCTTTGGTCATTCCAAATCTTATTGGGCCTAAGCCAATACCTAATTTTATTTCTTTTAGTTGTTTTTTCATTGTATCTTCTTTAAATATCGAAACAAAGATAAGCGATTCTAATTTTCTTTTTATTAAAAAAAGATCAAGGTTTAATTATGAACCTGCTCTAAATATCCCAAAACATAAACGGCAGGAGCATTCCAATTTAAACAAACTTCATTTGAAGCATAACTAGCTTCAACATCCATATACGATTTTGCCGGAAAATTTGAAGCATATTCAATTTGCCCACTATCTTGTTTATCAATGTTCGGTCCACCTACAATAAAACCAGGAATTGGTTCTGTAATACCATCTGCTCCACTTGGTCTATGGTGTGGAAACATCACTTTTTTAGATCCAAAACCTGTTAAAAAGCTATAGCTCGTTGCATTTTTTCCAAAAATATAATCGGTGATTTGCACTGCTCCTGTTAAATATTTTTGTTCACCCGATAACCTGTGGGTATTACATAAAATCATTGCCTGATTTAAAATATCACTATTTGAACCCCATTCAAAACGTTCCAAGGCAATATTATAAGGGTTGTTGGCTATGTTCACTAAAATTTCATCAGCTAATTTTATTTGGTTTTGAGCAAGTGATATAGCAAATGCTCCATCTAAAAAATCCTTATTTTCTATCAAAGAATGAAAAGCATTGTTTCTTACAAAAAACTTCCAACTGTTCGTGAGTTCATAAATAAACGGCTCTTCATTTTCGATTAAATACACTAAATATGTTTCACTTTTAGTTGAAATAAATAATTCAGCAGCAGCCCAATAAAAATCATCTGAAAATTTAGTATCATTATATGCCCCTGTGAATACGTCATCTGGGTTTTTATCAAAAGCAACATTGTTATTTTCAATTGCCCAATTCCAAGCTTTTTCTGAAGCTTCTAATGCTTTTTTAGCCCAAACAACATCAATATTTTTATAAATTCTTGATGCCTGAGCCATTACTGCAGCAAAATCTAATGTTGCAGCTGTGCCTTTTCCAATAATCATACGCTCTAAATCATATTCATTTGGCATAATAAATCCTGCAAAGTTTTTGGCAGTTAATTTATGAAACACTCCTCCATCAGTATCCTGCATCGTTAATATCCAATCCAATTCATATTTTAACTCGTCCAATAAATCCGAAACGCCATTGCCACTTTCAGGAATTTTTAATGCACCATCAGCAATAATATTAGGAAATTGCTCAACCAAATTCAACATTTGTCCTGTTGACACTGTTGCATTTACAATATACTTTCCATAATCACCAGCATCATACCAACCTCCTGGGGAGTTCAAACTTCCTTTTGAATGGCCTGATGAAGGATGAAAAGTACAATTATTATCAGGGTGTCCAGCTTCACGTTTATAAACGCCACCAAACTCTTGTTCAATAGCCATCGAGGCTCTTTGGAAATAATAACTTTTTATAGCTGCATTTAAAGCTTCATTGTAAACCTTACTTTTTATTTCAAAAGGATACGAATTATATTTACCATCAACAACAATCGTATATTTCCCTTCAATATTTAATGAACTAAAATCACCCATTAAAACCTTTTCACCAGAAGCTTCCCACAAACCTTTATCTACAAATGTCCCTGTAAAAACACTTTTTTCATTTTCATCAAGAATTTCAAAAGCACTAACTTCTAAATCTGCTACAACAAATTGTTTGACTGCATTTGGATAAAATCCAACTTGATTGATTCGGATGGCTTCACTTAATGTTGTTTCGTCCTTTTTAGTTTTACACGATACCACTAGAAATATCGATAAAAAAACCAAATATGATATATTTTTCATTTCTATAAATTTTCAAAATTAATTTCATAATAATCATTCAAATTTAATCAACAGTAGAAAAACATTTTAATACTAATTTGTCATAAACTAAACCTAAAATAAAATCAGGTGAATCCTAAAATTTTAGTATTTTGCACCTTCTGAAAAACAACCAAAAATGAAAGTATGTATTGCCGAAAAACCAAGTGTTGCACGTGAAATTGCTCATGTATTAGGTGCAAACACCAAACGCGATGGTTATTATGAAGGCAATGGGTATGCTGTCACTTATACATTTGGTCATTTATGTACGCTATTTGAACCCAATGATTACAAGCCACATTGGAAAAGCTGGGATTTGAATAATTTACCGATGCTTCCTAAAAAATTTCAAACAAAAGTGGTTGCTAATGATGGTATTAAAAAACAGTTTAACATTGTAAAAAGTTTGTTTGATAAGGCTGAAGTTATTATAAACTGCGGGGATGCTGGGCAAGAAGGAGAATTGATTCAGCGTTGGGTTATTAATCAGGCTGGCTATAAAGGTGAGGTACAACGCTTGTGGATTTCTTCATTAACCACAGAAGCTATTAAAGAGGGTTTTCAAAATTTAAAAGATTCAAAAAAATACGATAATTTATATTATGCGGGGTTTTCGAGAGCCATTGGAGATTGGCTATTGGGAATGAACGCTACCAGATTGTATACCGTTAAACACGGTGGCTACAAACAAATGCTTTCCATTGGACGCGTGCAAACCCCAACCTTAGCCATGGTTGTAAACCGTTTTAAAGAAATTGAAAATTTTATACCGCAACCCTATTGGGAACTTCAAACTTTATACAGAGACACCCTTTTTAATTGTGAAGAAGGTCGTTTTTTAAAGAAAGAAGAAGGTACTGTTTTTGCTAATAAGGTAAAAGAAAGTGATTTTGAAATTGTTTCAATCACAAAAAAAGCAGGAAAAGAATATGCACCTAAACTATTCGACTTAACTGGTTTACAAGTTTATTGCAATAATAAATTTGGTTTTACGGCCGATGAAACTTTAAAAATAGTTCAAAAATTATATGAACAAAAGGTTGTCACCTATCCAAGAGTTGACACTACTTTTTTACCAAATGACATATACCCAAAAGTACCAGGAATTTTAAAAAACCTAAGCAAATACAACAATTTAATTCAGCCATTATTAAATAAAAAAATAAAAAAATCTTCCAAAGTTTTTGATGATAAAAAAGTAACAGATCACCATGCTATTATTCCAACAGGTGTAGAAATAAATTTACAATACAATCAGCAACAAGTTTACGACATTATTACAAAACGTTTTATCGCTGTTTTTTATGATGATTGCAGCGTTTCAAATACAGCTGTAATTGGAAAAGCTGATGATGTTACTTTTAGGACAACTGGAAAGGAAATTATAAAAAAAGGATGGCGTTTGGTTTTTGAATCGGCAGACAATGATAAAAAAGAAACAGGTTTATTACCAACCTTCACAAAAGGAGAAAAAGGACCTCACGAACCAAGTTTTTTAGAAAAAGAAACCAAGCCACCAAACCACTTTTCGGAAGCGACTCTTTTAAGGGCAATGGAAACTGCAGGCAAGCAGGTTGATGATGAAAACTTGCGTGAATTGATGAAGGAAAATGGTATTGGCAGACCATCCACTCGAGCAAATATTATTGAAACTTTATTTAAAAGAAAATACATTGTTCGAAATAAAAAACAGCTATTGCCTACTCCAACGGGTATTCAATTGATTGACACCATTCAAAATGAGTTGCTAAAATCGGCTGAATTGACTGGTCAATGGGAGAAAAGACTGAAAGAGATTGAGCAAGGTACTTTTAACGCGGCTACTTTTATTCATAATATGAAAGAAATGGTTGAAAATTTGGTGTATGAAGTTCGGTCAGAAAAAAACCGAGCCAATATTTCTGCCGTTGCAAACAACACAAAAAAAGAAATTCAGGCTTCCGCAGAAAAATCAATTAAAAAAGCAAAAGGAATTTCAGCCGAAAATTGTCCGAAATGTAAAAAAGGCACCATATTAAAAGGGAGTGCTGCTTATGGTTGTAGCGACTATAATAATGGCTGTGATTTGATCATTCCTTTTAGTTTTATGGACAAAACTATTTCTGAAAATCAATTTATTCGATTGCTAAAAAAAGGATGCACTGTAAATTTAAAAGGCTTCAAAAAAGGAAATTCAGAAGTTGAAGGCTTGGTGCGTTTTGATGAAAATTTTAAGTTAAAATTGGAAGAAAAGCCTTCTTCAAAAACGAACAATCAAACACAGGCTCCTGAGAAAATCACTTGTCCAAAATGTAAAAAAGGAATGATTTTAAAAGGGAGATCAGCTTACGGCTGCAGTGAATACAAAAATGGTTGTGATTTTATTTTCAGTTTTGATGACATTAGAAAGAAAGCAAATGGACAAACGCTTTCAAAAGAATTGGTTATTAAAATTTTGAATGGAAACTAGCGAACATAAAAATTTCATCTTATTTAAACCTTATGGTTATTTGAGTCAGTTTGTTTCGAAGCAAACCAAACGAACCAATAAAAAAATGTTGGGAACGTTGTTTAATTTTCCTGAAAACACGATGGCTATTGGCAGATTGGATGAACCTTCCGAAGGTTTATTGCTGCTAACAACCGATGGGAAAATAAGTGAATTTGTAAGAAGCAGCAAAGTAGAAAAAGAATATTATGCCCAGGTTGATGGGGAAATTACCAATGAAGCTATAAAACTATTAAAAAACGGAGTTGAAATTAGCACTGAAATTGGCCCATATACCACTAAATCTTGTGCTGTTTTTAAATTACTAGAATCTCCAAAACTACCCGAAAGAGCTAAGAAAATAAGAGATGACCGCCACGGTCCAACAAGCTGGATTTCAATTACATTAACAGAAGGGAAATTTAGACAAGTTCGAAAAATGACAGCTATTGTAGGCTTTCCAACCTTGCGATTGGTAAGAGTTAGATTGGGACACATTCATTTGGGTAATATGCAACCAGGTGAGGTAACTGAAGTTTTGAATTTGATAAAATAGTTTTACTATTTTATTTTCTATTTGTTTGAATTTACTATTTCGTCAACATTCAGATTAACCTAAATAGCCAGTTCTGAAAATTATTTGAGAAAAAAGTATTAAATTGGTCTAAACTATTATAACTAATAAACTTCAAAAATGATTACACTTCAAATAAATGGAGAAAAACACACAATTGATGTTGCTCCAGATATGCCTTTACTTTGGGCAATTAGAGATGTTATTGGACTTACCGGAACAAAATATGGTTGTGGAATTGGCGTATGTGGTTCTTGTAAAATATTACTTGATAACTCACCTGTTCAATCTTGCATGATTCCCGTTTCTATGGCAGAAGATAAAAATATCATTACTATTGAAGGTGAATCGGAAAATTTACAATTACTGCAACAATCTTGGTCTGATTTAAATGTTCCTCAATGCGGATTTTGTCAGCCAGGGCAATTAATTGCTGCAACTGCTTTGTTGGATAAAAATGAAAATCCGACTGACGCAGAAATTGATGAAGCTATGATTGGAAATATTTGCAGATGTGGCACTTACCAACGTATAAAAAATGCCATAAACAGAACTGTTAAACTTAAAAATCAAAACTAGGATGGGAAATATTCGAAATATAAGTCGCAGAAGTTTTGTGAAAGTTGTCGGGTTGGCTTCAGGAGGATTGGTTTTAGCATGTAATACCGATATTTTTTCAGACAAAAACAAAAAACCTGAAAATTTAACCAATTTTAACCCAAACTTATTTGTGCAGTTGAATTCTGATGGAAGTTTAATTTTGGTTGCATCCCGCTCTGAAATGGGAAATGGGGTTAGAACTTCATTACCATCAGTAATAGCAGATGAAATGGAAGCTGATTGGACAAGAGTTTCAGTAAAACAAGCAGTTGGCGACAAGATGTATGGAGATCAAAACACCGATGGTTCAAGAAGTATTCGTTACTTATTTATGCCAATGCGCAGGATGGGCGCTATGGCGAAGGCGATGCTGATTGCTGCCGCAGCACAAAAATGGGAAGTTCCAGCATCTGAATGTACCGCCGAAAATCATTTTATCATTCATACATCAGGAAAAAAGATTGCCTTTGGAGATTTGGTTGAAATTGCAAAAACCTTGGAAGTTCCAAATGAAGAAACTTTGCAACTAAAAGACCCTAAAGATTTTAAATATATAGGTAAAAATTTAAAAAGTGTAGATGTTGAATCTTATACAAATGGTTCAGCAATTTTTGGTTTAGACAAACGATTGCCAGATATGAAATTTGCAGCCATTGCACGTTGTCCTGTGACCTTTGGAACTGTAAAATCTTTTGATAAAACCGAAACATTAAAAATTGCTGGTGTTGTTGATGTGATTGAAATTCCTAGGGTTGAAAGACCATTTGGAGCATTGGGAGGAATTGCTGTGATTGCTAACAATACTTGGGCAGCATTTAAAGGAAGAGATGCTTTAAAAATTGAATGGAATTTTGGTGATAATGAGGTTTATGATTCCGAAAAATACATGAGTGAAATTACTCAAAATGTTCATAAACAAGGTAAAGTTTCTAAAGATGTTGGAAATGTAAATAAAGCATTTAAAAATGCAGATAAAATTGTTGAATCTACATTTCAACTTCCACATCTTTCACACGCACCAATGGAGGTTCCAAATGCTGTGGCTTGGGTACAAGGCGATACATGCGAAGTTTGGGCACCAACACAAGAGCCTCAAGCATCAAGAACTGAGGTGGTTGAATATTTAAAAACTTCTGAAGAAAAAGTCACAATTAATGTCACTTTTTTAGGCGGTGGTTTTGGAAGGAAATCTAAACCCGATTATGTGGTAGAGGCTGTCGCAATTTCAAAAGCAATTAATGCACCTGCTCAAATAGTTTGGTCAAGAGAAGACGACATAAAACATGGTTATTACCATACTGTAAGTGCTCAATACATGAAAGCATCATTGGACGCTACTGGTAATGTAACAGGCTGGTTACACAGATTTGCTATGCCTTCTATTGTTTCTACATTTTCACCTGGCGTAGATTATGCCGCTGGTTTTGAAATATCGAGTGCTGCAAATATACCTTACGATATTCAAAATATGAAAGTTGAAGTAGGACAAGCTCCTGCTCATGTTCGCATTGGTTGGCTACGTTCAGTGATAAATATACCTCATGGGTTTTCAATCAATGTTTTCGCCGATGAATTGGCCGCTGCGGCTAATAAAGATCCATTAGAATTTAGATTGAATTTAATTGGTGCAGATCGGATTTTGAATGAAAATGAAGAAATTCCTTTTGATACAGCTCGATTGAAAAATGTATTGAAAATAGCTGCTAAAAATGCCGGCTGGGGAAAACAGTTACCAGCAGGTCATGCATTTGGTTTGGCAGTTCATAGAAGTTTTTTATCGTACGTAGCATCAATAGTTGAAGTTTCGGTAATTGAAAATAAAGTGAAAGTTCACAATGTTTATACCGCAATTGACTGCGGAATTGCAGTAAACAAAGACACCGTAAAAGCACAAATGGAGGGATCTGCCATTTTTGGAATGTCACTGGCTTTGTATGGTAAAATTACTGCTAAAGACGGGGCTATTGAGCAAAGTAATTATCATGATTATCAGATGGTTCGAATCCAAGAAACCCCAAATATTCATGTTGAAATTATTGAAAGTACTGAGTCTCCAACAGGTGTTGGAGAGCCAGGTGTTCCAGTAATTGCACCAGCAATTGTTAATGCTATTTACAAAATTACAGGAAAGCGATATTATAATTTACCTTTAATAAATGCTGGATTTGGGTAAATAAAAAATATTTTTAAATTATTTTCACCAAAACTGACAAAAGTCAGTGTTTTAACGAACAATTCCGTTTACTTTTACACCATAATTCAATTACTTAATTCATTTAAGTAAATGTTTTTGATTTTTTTAGTTAGTAGTAAAAATAAAAAAGAGAGTTACCCTACTCTCTTTTTTTATGCTATTAAATTATTTTAGAATTTGTGTTTATAAATCGTTTGACACAATTTACAAAACAACTACTGAATTTTCTTCAGTTCCTAAACCACTGTTTACATATTTATCAGCACTATCATCATTAATCCATTTTTCACCATCCAATAAATATTTATATTGAAATTCGTTTTCAGAAGGCAAATCAATAGTTACTGTAAATGAACCATTTTTTAACATTTTCATTTTAACTGGTTCAGCCGTATTCCAATTATTAAATTCTCCTAATAAATCAACTTTACCAGCTCCAGAAACAGCTTCTTTATTCATTGAAAACGTCACTTTACAAACTGGTTTACTTTTTAAATATTGCTTTTTTAAACTCATAATAATGGTATTTAAATTTTAAACAAATATAATTCTAAATATCAGTGCATTACACAACTCTTTTTACATATTTATATACTATATTACCCCCATTAACTATTTTCAAATATTAAGGTTAAAATTAAACACTAATCGTTTTATACATTTTTATTTTAATCAAAACACAGCTATAAAATAAAATTATTACTTCATCTCTCATCTTTACATATACTTAATTCATTTTTTACTATTAATTTATTTCGATATCCTCAAACATTTACCTTTTTATCACTTTAAAAAACATTTTTGGCAATAAATTGCATTGATAATATCATTTTTATAACTAAAATTTTAATAACTTTATATAATTCAAAAAAAAATCATTCAACAATAAGTTTTACTGCTATGGATCAAAATTTCAAAGTTAATGTCGATGAATCATTTGAGTACGATTTAAAGAATTCCGATATTAAAGAGTTAGATGTCATAAAATTATCAGCATCAAAATTTCATTTAATTAATAACAATAAATCTTTCAAAATTAATATTGAAAAATCCGATTTCAACAACAAAAAATATGTTATAAAATTAAATGAAAACAGCTATACCATAAAAATTTCAAATGAATTAGATTCCCTTATAAAAGAAATGGGGTTTTCGGCAGGTTCTAGCAAAAAATTAAATGAAATTAAAGCCCCTATGCCTGGTTTAATATTAAGTCTAAATATTGAAAATGGTAAAACGGTTAAGGAAGGTGAAGTATTATTGATTTTAGAAGCCATGAAAATGGAAAACGCTATTTGTGCCCCAAGAGATGGAATCATAAAATCTATAAATATTGAAAGTGGAAAAACAGTTGAAAAAGGAGAATTATTGATTGAAATGGTTTAAAATCTTGAATATGAAAAAAATATTGATTGCAAATAGAGGTGAAATTGCCATTAGAATCATGAAAACAGCTCGAAAAATGGGCATAAAAACAGTAGCCGTATTTTCTGAAGCAGATAGAAATGCTCCTCATGTTCGGTTTGCAGATGAATGTATTTGCATCGGTGAAGCACCTTCAAATAAATCATATCTTTTAGGAACTAAAATTATTAAAGAAGCAAAAAAATTGAATGTAGATGCTATTCATCCTGGCTATGGTTTTTTAAGTGAGAATGCCAATTTTGCTGAATTATGCGAAAAAAATAACATCCTATTTATTGGTCCTAAATCGAAATCTATTAGGATGATGGGCGATAAATTAGCGGCAAAAGATGCTGTTAAAAATTATGATATCCCAATGGTTCCCGGAGTTGACAGAGCTGTAACAGACCCAAAAGAAGCTATAGAAATTGCTCATCAAATTGGCTTCCCAATTTTAATTAAAGCCGCTGCAGGTGGTGGTGGAAAAGGAATGCGTATCGTTGAAAACGAAAACGAAGTTGAAGAACAAATGCAAAGAGCTATTAGTGAAGCTCTTTCAGCTTTCGGTGATGGTTCAGTTTTCGTTGAAAAATACATTACTTCACCACGACATATAGAAATTCAGGTTTTAGCAGACAGCCATGGAAATATTTTACACTTTTTTGAAAGAGAATGCAGTGTGCAACGCCGCCATCAAAAAGTTATTGAAGAGGCTCCTTCGTCTATATTAACTCCAGAATTAAGAGAAAAAATGGGTAAAGCTGCTATTTTAGTTGCCAAATCATGTGATTATTTAGGAGCGGGAACTGTAGAGTTTTTAGTGGATAGCAAATTGAATTTCTACTTTTTAGAAATGAATACACGCCTACAAGTTGAACATCCAGTAACAGAATTCATTTCAGGTGTAGATTTGGTTGAATTACAAATAAAAATTGCCCGTGGAGAAGCAATAGCAATCAAACAAGAAGATTTAAAAATAAATGGTCATGCGCTTGAATTAAGGGTTTATGCAGAAGATCCTATGAATAACTTTTTACCAAGTGTTGGTACGTTGAATACCTATAAAATTCCTGAAGGAAAAGGAATTAGAGTTGATAATGGATTTGAAGAGGGAATGGACATTCCTATTTATTACGATCCCATGTTATCTAAATTGATTACCTATGGTAAAACCCGAGAGGAAGCCATTCAATTAATGATTGAAGCTATTGATGCTTATAAAATTGAAGGCGTTTTTACGACACTACCTTTTGGTAAGTTTGTTTGTGAACACGAAGCCTTTAGATCAGGAAATTTTGACACACATTTTGTAAAAAATTATTATTCGCCAGAAAAACTTAAAAATAACATTGAAGAGGAGGCCAAATTAGCTGCTTTAATGGGGCTCAAAATTTATTTAGAAGAACAAAAAATATTAAAAACACCAATTAACTAATCATTTACAGTATTCAATAATATGGATTCAAAAATTGAAAGATTAAATAAAAAAATTGCTTTAGCATATTTAGGAGGTGGTGAGGAAAGAATATTAAAACAACATGCAAAGAAAAAGCTAACTGCTCGAGAACGAATAGCATATTTACTAGATGAAGGATCTTTTGAAGAAATGGGCATATTGGTTACCCATAGGTCTACTGATTTTGGAATGGAAGACCAAATATTTTTTGGAGATGGTGTTGTAACAGGTTATGGAACTATTGAAGGCAGACTGATTTACATTTTCGCTCAAGATTTTACTGTTTTTGGAGGTGCTTTGTCTGAAACTCATGCCGAGAAAATTTGTAAAATCATGGATCAGGCTTTAAAAGTTGGAGCACCTATAATTGGTTTAAATGATTCAGGAGGAGCACGTATTCAGGAAGGTGTAAGATCTTTAGGTGGTTATGCTGATATTTTTTATAGAAATGTTCAAGCCTCAGGAGTAGTTCCTCAAATTTCAGCAATCATGGGGCCTTGTGCTGGTGGAGCGGTTTATTCACCAGCAATAACAGATTTCACCTTAATGGTTGAAAATACAAGTTATATGTTTGTTACAGGACCAAACGTTGTCAAAACAGTTACCAATGAAGAGGTAACTGCCGAAGAATTAGGAGGCGCTAGTGCCCATTCAACAAAATCTGGTGTTACACATATTACTTCAGCAAATGACATTCAATGTTTAGAAGATTTGAAAATACTGTTAAGTTATATACCTCAAAACAATAGGGAAACCACGAAAAAAACTCCTTTTAAACTAGGTAATGAAATACGCGAAAACCTAGAAACTTTAGTTCCTGAAAATCCAAACAAACCTTATGATATGCATGATGTAATTGTTGGAATTATTGATAAAGACTCCTTTTTTGAAATTCACAAAGATTTTGCTGAAAATATTATTGTTGGGTTTGCCCGTATTGCAGGTAGAAGTATTGGTATTGTTGCAAACCAACCAATGCAACTTGCAGGTTGCTTAGATGTAAACAGTTCGATAAAAGGCGCCAGATTTACACGCTTTTGTGATTGTTTTAATATTCCATTGTTAGTTTTAGTAGATGTCCCAGGTTTTTTACCGGGGACAGACCAAGAATGGAATGGCATTATTAAAAATGGTGCCAAATTGTTATATGCTTTAAGTGAAGCAACAGTTCCTAGAATTACCGTTATTACACGAAAAGCTTATGGCGGTGCATATGATGTAATGAATTCAAAACATATTGGTGCGGATATGAATTTTGCCTGGCCAACTGCTGAAATTGCAGTTATGGGAGCAAAAGGTGCTGCTGAAATTATTTTCAAAAATGAAATTCAAGCTGCCGACAACCCAGAAGAAAAACTGAAAGAAAAAGAAGCTGAGTACGCTTATAAATTTGCTGATCCATTCAGAGCAGGAAGAAGAGGCTTTATTGACGAAGTTATTTATCCTAAAAACACACGAAGAAAATTAATAAAAGCTTTTCAAATGTTGGAAGGTAAAGAAGTAAACCTCCCTAAAAGAAAACATGGAAATATCCCTTTATAACAATTTAAAAAACGAATATATAAAATGAAAACAAATCAAATAATAATTATTGTAGCTTTATTAATAACAAATTTAGGTTTCTCACAAACAAAAAATTTCATTGATCAACCATATATAGAAACAAGTGCAACAGTAGACACATTGGTTATTGCTGATAAAATTTATCTAAAAATATTGATAAACGAAAGCGACACAAAAGATAAAATTTCTGTTGAGGAATTAGAGAATAAAATGGAAGCTACTTTAAAAGGTTTAGGAATTAATACCTCAGAAAATTTATCTTTAATAGATTTAGCAAGCAATTTCAAAAATTATTTTTTAAAACAAAGAGATGTTTTAAAAAGCAAGGCATATTCACTGCTTATTTTTGATGCTCAAACAGCAGGGAACGTAATTATTGCGCTGGAAAATTTGAACATTTCAAATGTGGAATTGGAAAAATTAGAACATTCACAAATAGAAAACGTCAAGCTAATTTTAAAATCAAAAGCAATTTTGAAAGCAAAAACACAAGCTGATTATTTAACGAAACCTCTTAATCAAAAAACAGGAAACGCTATTCATATATCAGACAATTCAAATCAATCTTACCAATACAATAACCAACTTGATGAAATGGTTGTTGTTGGTTATGGAGCGGCAAAGAAGCAGGAATATGAACCTATTGCTATTGAATTTAAAAAGATTAAAGTTAAAAGTGCAGTTGTTGTTAAATTCAAAATTGAGTAGAAATCAACAATGAAACATAAAAAACCCCGAATTTCTTCGGGATTTTTTTATATAATTTCAGCTGAAAGCCCTTTGGTAAGGAGCAAGGAGCATCGAGGCTTTAAATCTTTATATTCGCCTGTTTTTACAGTGCATTTTCCTTTATAATGCACTAAAATAGCGCATTGTTCCGCTTGTTCAAAAGTATGATCGCAAATTTCAACCAACGAATCTATTACGTGATCAAATGTATTTACATCATCATTGAACAAAACAATT
>Ga0102812_10001521_pt1 | contig 16092 bp, 13 predicted proteins | sample ColrivemetaGS713_FD_79334 | JGI IMG/M metagenome (GOLD analysis project Ga0102812, IMG submission 79334) | Estuarine microbial communities from the Columbia River estuary - Flood tide ETM metaG S.713 | ecosystem: Environmental > Aquatic > Marine > Intertidal zone > Estuary | place: USA... | reverse complement strand
CCTGCGACGGGGTGTCATTTCCTTGACCACCTATCAGCAATGGGTGTCAGGGTCATCGCGCTTGGTCTGTCAAAATACTCAAGACTGTCTTGAAGACCCTTCACAACACTTGCGCTGGCCCTTGGGCGCGCCTAGTTTGAAGGTAACTCGAAATGGAGGGCGTGACCTATGACGCCCAAGCGTCCCGATGGTGCGGGCGCGTTCCCGAAAGCGGTCGAAAGCCCCGCGCCTGCGAACCTAGATCCTTCTGCGCTTTATGCGGCGCTGGATCTGGGAACAAACAGTTGTCGAATGCTGATTGCCCAACCCAAGGGCAACCAGTTTCATGTGATCGACAGCTTTTCAAAGACTGTCCAGTTGGGGCAGGGGCTGGAAAGTTCCGGCAGCCTTAGTCGTGCGTCCATGAACCGCACGATCAGCGCCTTGCGCATCTGCAAGCAAAAGCTGGTCCGCTATAATGTCAAACGCATGCGTTTGGTCGCGACCGAGGCGTGCCGTCGCGCCAAGAACGGCGCGGATTTCATTTCGCAGGTGCGCCGCGAAACCGGTCTAAGGCTTGAAATTATCACGCCCGAGGAAGAGGCGCGGCTTGCCGTGATTTCCTGTGCGCCGCTTGTCAGCACCAAGACTGAACAATTGCTGGTGGTGGACATTGGCGGCGGGTCCACTGAACTGGTCTGGATCGACCTGACCAATGTGCCCAAACGGGAACGTCCAAGTGCGATCATGCGGTTGCACCATGGTTTTGTGCAGGATCCGGGGCCCTTTGCTACGGCCAAGGTCGTGGACTGGATTTCGGTGCCTTTGGGCGTCGCCACCCTGCGTGACCAGTTTGTCGATGTCGAAGACGACGCGGCACGGTTCGCGCTGATGAGCTGGTTTTTCGAAGAGAACCTTGCGAAATTTTCGCCCTATTCGGCCGAACAAAGCCGCGAGAGGTTCCAGATCATCGGGACGTCGGGAACCGTCACCACTGTTGCCGCCAGCCACCTTGGCCTGAAACGCTATGAACGCAGCAAGGTTGACGGCCTACGTATGACGTCAGATCAGATCGATGCGGTGATCCGAAATTACCTGACGCTAGGGCCATCGGGCCGCAGATCGGATCCCCGGATCGGTCGCGAACGGCAGGCGCTGATCATGTCGGGGGCCGCGATTTTGCAGGCTCTGATGCGGATTTGGCCAACAGACCGGCTGTCGGTTGCGGATCGCGGTCTGCGCGAAGGGCTGCTTTACGCCCAGATGTGCAGGGATGGGGTCTTGGAAGACGTGCCCTATTAGGGGTAAGGAGACCCAAACACGGGTTCGAGGACACATGACAAAGCCACCCAAGAAAAACACATCGGGACGCGGGCAACGTGATCTGGTGGTCAAGGTCAAAACGGCGCGGGGGCGGTCCCTGTCGTCGACCCGTTGGTTGCAACGTCAGTTGAACGATCCCTATGTCAAACGCGCCAAGGCCGAAGGCTATCGCGGGCGGGCGGCGTTCAAGATCCTCGAACTGGACGACAAGTTCCGCTTTCTCGTGCCCGGCGCGCGGATCGTCGATCTGGGGTGCGCCCCTGGCGGGTGGTGTCAGGTCGCTGTCAAACGGGTCAATGCGTTGGGTGAAAAATCCGGCAAGGCCCGTGGCACGGTTCTGGGCGTCGATTTGCAGGTTGTCGAACCGATCGCGGGGGCCGAAGTTTATCAGCTCGACTTTATGGAAGACGACGCGGATCAAAAAGTCAAAGACTGGCTGGGTGGTCAGGCCGATGTCGTGATGTCGGATATGGCTGCGGCATCGTCGGGGCACAAACAGACTGACCACCTGCGCATCATCGCGCTTTGCGAGGCTGCGGCCTATTTCGCTTTTGATGTGCTGACCCCTGGTGGGACCTTCGTCGCCAAGGTTCTTGCAGGTGGTGCCGAGGGCGAGTTGCAAAAGCTGCTGAAACAGCGGTTCACCAAGGTCGAGAATATCAAACCGCCGTCATCGCGGTCGGATAGTTCGGAAAAATTTGTGGTGGCGACTGGGTTCAAGGGCCCGATCGAGGAAGAGAGCGTCTAATCCGCTTTCTGGATAGGAATATCGATCAGGAACTGGCTACCTTTGCCCAGGTCACTTTCTACCACGATTTTGCCGCCCATGCAGCGGATCAGACTGTCGGCAATTGAAAGACCGAGACCGGCGCCGTCTTTGCGTCGGGTCTTGCCAGAATGGACCTGAAAAAACTTGTCGAAAATTGCCGTGTGGTGGCCAGGATCGATACCAATGCCGGTATCCGATACTTTGGCCAACAAATGAACCGTTTCCGTCGCGGCTGACTGATGGAAAGAAAGGTCGATCTTGACAGATCCATGATCGGTAAACTTGATCGCATTCTGCCCGATCGCGACGACGACGCGCTGGATCATCGATAGGCCCCCAATTGCTTTGGGATCGAACGTGCGGTCAACCCGGACAGCGAATTCCAATCCTTTTTTCATGGCTTCGGGACGCAGGATCGTTTCCAAGGAACGCGCCAGATGCGCCAGTTTGAACGTCGTCGCCCGAACTTCATTGGTGCCGATTTCGGCGTCAGAGACCATCAGGATATTCTCGACCGTCGTCAAAACATGTCGGGCGGATGTCCTGATCGTATCAAGCTTTTTCAGTTTGGAATAGTCGGTTTCACCTAGCGTCAAAAGTTCCGCCATAGGGATAATACCGTTCAAAGGTGTCAGCAGTTCGTGACTCATCCGGGCCAGGAAGTCATTCTTGGCCGCCAATGCCCGTTCGGCAGAGGTCTGCGATTTCTGCAAAGACAATGTCGTGAGTTCGACGTTGTGCCGCATTTTGTCAAAGCTTTCGGTCAACTTTCCGATTTCGTCATTGTTCACCCGAGGGAGGCTGTATTGAAAATTGCCGTTCGACAATTCCTTTGCTGCCACAGTCAGATGCATGAGCCTGCGCACGATGATGACGTCCAGCATCCAGACAAGCACCATAAGAAATGTCAGAAAGAATGCCGTTAGGCTCGCCCCCATTTTCCATGCGTCTCTCTGAAGGACGCCAACGACGCCAGACAGATCAACGCGCGCAGAAATTTGGGCGATGGCGTTCCCATTCACAGAGATTTCCCGCGTAACAAGCTGTCCGAGCTCTGAAATTCTGGGTGTCTGGGCGCGGAGAGGGTACAAATGGTTCCCATTTGCCCCCTTCAAATTTATTTCGATCCAAGATGGATGTCGGCTTTGAACCCGGTCAAGCGTTTCATAAATAGCGCCAAACTGGCCCTGAAATAGGAAGGGCAGAATGGAATCACCAATCATATCAAGTTGTTGACCAACTAATGTTTCCTGTTGATCGATAAGGATGGATTTGACGCGCGGCAGCCAGGCAAAGTTTACCAGTGCGGCAATCAGAACGCCGCCAATCATCACAAACAGGATAAGGCGCAGCCGGATGGTTTCGGTGCTAAGACCAAATCGCGTGTTACCGCCCGATATGTCGACTTGTTTAATTGCCCGAGGAAATGACATAGGAGTCAAGTCCGAGTTGCTTGACGATTTCAAAGTCATCAAGGGAAGTTTCAGAGGCTTGCGTCATCGGTATCGCAAGCAAGAGCGCATTGGTTTCCGGATCGGCGGCAAGCTGCAGGATTGCCTGGGTAAAGGCGGCTTGCACTTCTTTTGATACCCGGGGATGTGCCGCAATCGGGTGGGGCGGCAATTTTTCGGTTTCGAAGATGACAACCAGCTGATCGCGGATTTCGGCAGGGGTTTCGTTTAGCGTTGCCCTAACTCCGCCAGCGGCCTCGGCTTCGCCCAAAACAACGTTCAGATAGGCAGAGCTATGGGTCGACACATAGCGGGCCGAATAGTTCAGCGCAAATTTCCGTTCGAGTTCCGCCCGCATCAAGAGCGACGCGCCGAGCGCATTGGGGGCAGGGTAGGCGATAGTCTTGCCTTCTAGATCCGCGACCGTCTCGACCCCGCTGTCCTTTGCAGCCACCAGAACACCGCTAAGCATTCGCGCCCCGTCATTGATCAGCGGCAGATAGCCCTGAGCCCGATTGGCCATCACAAGGTGGTAAGGGTTCATATAGGCAAAATCAAAGTTCCCGCGCAAAAAGTTGGTTTCGAATTCTGGAATGTTGGTCGATCCGACCAGTGCATACGTGTCACCAGTAATGGCTGACACCTGTTCAAGGATCGGTGCCCAGATGCCTGCCAGCTTTTCAGGTTCAAACTGAGGAACGACGCCGACCGTATAGCTTTCGGCCGACGCAGAGAGCGGAGTAAGGCCCACAACACCAATCGCTAGAATTCTTTTAACAAGTATCAATTCTAAATCTCCGTCGCGCTCTTCCACCTTCAGGTATCTCTCGGGAAGGGTATGTGGTAGATATGCAGTTGGGACAGGGAGTATACAAAAGAAGTATATAGCATATCCAAAAGGATATGTTTGATGCCCTAGACATCCGATTGCTGGATGGTGCGATCGAAAATTGGTCCGGTCGAATATTAAACTATCTGCGGCGTCAGCGTTATTTCATCGGCGGTAATATTCTGTTCGCCTGCCAGATTAATGATCGTCACCCCGTCCATCAGGACTGAAGTCGTGTCAGTGGTGGCTGAATAGTTTACCGTGATTTCGGGCACGATCGGATCGCCAGACGTCGGGTCTGTTTGTTCAACGTATTGAATTTCAAGTCGATCCTCTTCGGGGTCGTAATCGGAAATCTGGACGGCCGAAACTGTTTCTGCCGTTGATTCATATACTGTGAATGTATCGGCCCCAGCGCCACCTTCGGCTACATCGCCCTGACCTAGGAGGAGTTGGTCGTCGCCATCGCCGCCATAAAGCGTGTCTGCTCCACGATCCATCAGGGTAATGTCGTCCAAAAGGTCGCCAGACAAAAGGTCATCGCCGTCACCGCCATAGACCAAGTCGTCATCTCCGCCGCCTTCGAGCGAGTCACTGCCCAGACCGCCGTAAAGCGTGTCATTGCCGAGGCTCCCAACCAGGGCATCGTCACCGCCTTGCCCCCAGAGTTCGTCGTTGCCGAGCCCGCCCTGAAGTTCATCGTCGCCATTGCCGCCCGCGGCAATATCATCGCCTTCCCGCATGATCAGCGTATCGTTGCCATCACCGCCATCTGCATAATCGTCGGTCGAGGTTGCGTCGAGAAAGTCGTCGCCGGCACCTAGCTGATAGGCGAGGTTTGCTTCTTCAGTCGTCGCAATAAAACTGTCTGCCGCATCTGTCCCGGAAATAAGGTCAAGGAAATCCGTGCCGATGAATTCCGGCCCTTCCGGGTCTTCTTCTGGTGTATCCGTTTCGGTATCCGTCGCATCTGCCGAGGATGACGAGAACCATGAATCAAAGCTCCCTGCTTCCCAAAGGAAGGCAAGCATCAGGAAAACGTAGTTTCCAAGCAGAGCGTAATCGATCAACATTGAGCAGCCTTTGATACACCGAAACCGGGCGACAAGATCCGCCGTGGTTAATGCCAACTATCGATCAAGCCGTACTTTTCCGTGGGGAAAACAAGGAAAATTAAAGGCGAGGCGACACGCCCAAATTCAACAAGGTCGAGGTAAGACCGCGATGGACCGCAGTAATCTAGGGTAAAGTGGCGGAGAGACAGGGAAGGGCGAATTTTTCGCGAACCTGAATGATCCCAAGACCTTACGAGCATCTGAATCGCCCCGGATTTGTCGGAGATCATCAACTTAAATAAGGATTATGGTTATGACAAAAAGAAAAATGACATGTCGCTACTCGCCCGAGGTCCGCGCACCTGCGGTCCGGATGGTGTTTGAGCATTAAGGCTCATACAAAACGCAGGCAGGCGCGATTGCAGCCATCGCACCCTAGACTGGCTGTATTCCTCAGACCCAGCGCGAATGGGTCAAGCAGCCCGAGAAAGACAGCGGTATCAACTGTCCAGGGTTTACCGGAGGGCAAACCTCTCCGAAAATTGCCCGTTATGGAACAGACATCAGAGAAGAAGACCTCGAATCCGTATTCACCTGAGTTCCGCGCACGCGCGGTGCGGTTGGCGATGGAACACGGCGATGAGTATCAAAGCGAAGCTGCGGCGCTGGCCTTCTATTCGATGCTCTATCGATTCAACGCTATCGGCAGTTTGGAGTAGGTGACATGAGGAAGCGTCTAGTAAGAACGGGCCTTGTCGTTGGAGCTGTTGGATTAATGGCGGCAATCATTTCCATGACGTTGGTTCAGATACCGTATGGCCTGCCAGATCCCGAATATTCAAGTTATGCAGAAGCACATCCGTTGCGGTGGATGATGTTGAAAACGCTACTCTGGTGCAGCGTCGGATTGGTGTTGGTGAGCGCGGTAGCATGGGTAATCAGGTTTGCCACCAACAGAGGCCACTAGTCCTAAATGCGCCCAGAAAATCACTAGGATACCCTCGAAAAATGCTGCGTGATCCACAAATGGCCGGTTCGATGAAGCTGCATCGCGGCGCTCGACCAGGGTGCAAAGGTCCGGTCAGGGTCGTTCATGACAGGCCTATACGGTTAGGATTGGGCAAATTGCTGTGATGCAGAGATCGGAATAAAAGAACTCAATCCCGTCATTATGTGTCTTTTGGGTTTTGTTGTACGCGCTCGCACCTCGAATGCGGAATCGAGTGCATAATTTTTAGCGCGGCTTCGAGGCGTGAAGCGCGGCTCTTCGATCTGGTGCCACAAAGAGAAACTTTTGCGACCTTAACTTGTTGGCATTCTGATCGAAGAAATTTCCCCAGTGGGTTCGGTTGGCCAAAGGGTAAATACTCATCGGGTGAATATCGCGAGACGCCGGGCTATCACTTCAGGGCAAAAGGGAGTGATGTGCAATGCAAGTTGACGGTCTTTCGGCTTTGGTTACGGGCGGGGCTTCTGGTCTGGGATTGGCCGCCGCCGAAGCTTTGAAAAAAGCGGGTGCCAAGGTTGCCATTCTAGACCTGAATGAAGAAAAGGTGTCGCGCGTGGCCGATGAAATCGGTGGCTTGGGTGTCGCCTGTGACGTTACCGACCCGGACGGGGTGTCCGAAGCTTTGGCAAAAGCCGAAGCGCACAACGGCCCGATTCGCATCAATGTGAACTGCGCTGGTATCCCGGGGGGCATGCGGCTTGTTGGGCGCGACGGTCCGGTGGACATGGCCGCCTTTGATCGGGTCATCAAAGTCAACCTGATAGGAACCGTCAGCGTCATGACAAAGTGTGCGGCCCGAATGATGGCGCTGGAGCCGCTGAACGAGGATGGAGAGCGCGGGATCATCATCAACACGGGGTCGATCACCGCCATTGAAGGACAAATCGGACAAGGAGCCTATGTGGCTTCCAAGGGGGCAATCGCTAGCCTCACCTTGCAGGCTGCAAGGGAATTCATGCCGCGGGGGATCAGGGTCATGACAATCGCCCCAGGTCTGTTCAAGACACCAATTGCCGATCACATTCCGCAAGAGGTCATCGACGGGATGCTGGATGGCCGCATGTTTCCGAACCGGTTCGGGGACCCCTCGGAATTTGGTCGGCTCGCGGTCGATATTATCAGAAACCCGATGCTGAACGGAGAGACCATCCGGCTCGATGCGGGCGTCCGACTTCAAGCGCGATAGGTTTCGCGGATCCGCCTGTTTTCCGGGTCGTTTTCGGCAGTTTCGATTAACCAGTCCCGAAACTTCTGGGCATCCGGATGGTCGCGACCTGTTTCTGGAGAGATCAGATGGAAGGCTTCTTGCAGTGGCGCTTCGATGGTGAATGGCTCCACAAGTCGGCCTCGCTCTTTTTCTATCCCAAGCATCGAGGAACGGGCCAATGCCACACCACCACCTCGTGACGCAAATTCGAATGCCAACAATGACGTATCAAATTGTAAACCTTGACCGGAATTTATGCCACTTGTCCCAGCAAATCTGAGCCAATCGGCCCAACCTTCTTCGTAGCCAAGCACATGCAAAAGGCGATGGTGGACAAGGTCTACAGGCTTCTTGATCGCATTCCGACCCTCCAGAAGCAACGGTGCGCAAACGGGCTTGATCACTTCCCACGTCAGTCGATCAGCCTTGTAGCCCGGCCAGCGTCCCGAGCCGTATTGAATATCAAGGTCAAAACGTTCGTTATCAAACTGATCGCCCCAGACACTGGAGACCAGACGAACCTCGGTACTTGGGTGACGATCGAAGAAACCCTGAAGCCGCGGCGCTATCCAGTTAACGGAATAGCCGACCGGTGCGCGCACCGTCAGCATTTCAGAGCGCCTGAGCCCGAAGACCTCTTCAGTGCCTGCCGCCAGACGTTCAAAACCGTCACGAACTTTGGGCAAATAGGCCGCGCCGACTTTGGTCAGCACAAGACTACGGGGTTTGCGCTCGAACAGCGGTTCACGCAGGTAGTGCTCCAGAAGCTTCACTTGCTTACTGATCGCAGCCTGGGTGAGGTTCAGTTCCTGTGCGGCATTGGTGAAACTCAGATGCCGCGCCGATGCCTCAAAAGCACGCAGCCAGGTTAAATGAGGAAGACGTCGGGTGCTCATGGCCAACTCATACATAATTATTGTTTAGTTATAGGGTGATTATAGGTCGCTTGAAAGCCTTCATCGAACAGGCGCAGAATAGTGCCTGAATTCTCTGGAGGTGCCGCTTTGCCAATCGACCAATTCTCAGGTTTTGACCCTCAGCGCTTGCAGCGTATATCGCAATGGATGGGGGCGCAGTTCCGCGAGGGGCGGTTGAGCGGGCTGGCTGTTCAGATCACAAGGCGGGGGGAAATCGCGTTTTCTGAACAAGCGGGATATTCGGATGCCGCAAGTGGTCAACCGGTCGCGCCCGATACGATCTGGCGGATCTATTCGATGACCAAACCGGTCACCTCGCTCGCTTTGCTGATGCTGTATGAGGAAGGGGCGTTCCAATTGGATCAACCCATTGCCGACTTCCTTCCGGCCTTCAGTGCACCGCGCGTCTGGAAAGGCCAGGGTCATTCGCTGGACGCGACCGAACCGGCTCGCCGCCCGATCACCATTCATGACTTGCTGACCCATCAGGCCGGTATCGTCTATGGCGACCCACAGGGGAATGCGCTGGAACAAGCCCTGTCGGCAGCCGGGCTGGATTTCGACCGCGGCTTTATCACTATGGGGCAGGCCGTTGAGGCGCTTGCCGGGTTTCCGTTAGCTTTTCAGCCCGGCGAGCGCTGGTTTTATGGCCTGTCGACAGATGTTCTGGGCCACCTTATCGAAGTCATCAGCGGGCAAACACTTGGCGCTTTCCTGAAGGCCCGCATCTTTGACCCGCTGGGAATGGAAGATACTGGGTTTTCTGTTCCCGACCACAGGGCCAGCCGATTGGCCACGCTTTACGACCACAGCGCTGGGGGCTTCATTCCATCTGCGAAGCAGGACCGATGCCTTACGCCGGTGACACTTGAAAGCGGCGGGGGAGGGTTGGTCTCGACGATGGCGGACTACCAGCGTTTCGCGACGATGCTGTTGCGGCGCGGTGCGTTTGATGGCGGAATGCTGCTCGGCCGCAAGACCTTTGACCTGATGGTGTCGAACCACATGGGCGGTGATCTGGCCAGCCGTGGGCAGTCGCATTTCAGCGAAACCACATTCGAAGGGATCGGCTTTGGTCTAGGGGTTTCGGTGATGCTGGACCCGGCGCGGGCAAAGATCGTCGGGTCCCCCGGAGAGTTCGCCTGGGGCGGCATGGCTTCAACCGCATTCTGGGTGGACCCGATCGAAGAAATGACCGTGATCCTGATGACCCAGCTTGTCCCTTCAAGCGCCTACACACTGCGCCGACAATTGCGGGTACTGAGCTATCAGGCGCTTGTCGACTGACCGTTCAAGTAGACGGAAGCATGTCAACCTCAAGGTGGCACGCGACTGACAGACCGCCGGGAAGATCGCGCAGCGGCGGTGTTACTCTGTCGCAGGTGCCGGAAATCACATGGCTGCAGCGATTGGCAAAGGGACAGCCAGTTGTACCGATGATCACGCTGCCGGCGCTGGCGGCCTTGGCTTCGCCGGTATCGGCAACCCCCTCCAGCCAGCCCTGCCGCATCTCGGGAACCGAGGAAAGCAGCAGTTTGGTATAGGGGTGAAAGGGTGGGCTGAACACGGCCTTTGACGGGCCCTTTTCGACCACCCGCCCGGCATAGAGCACCACCACCTCATCCGCGAAAGAGGCGACGGTGGACAGGTCGTGGCTGATAAACATATAGGCCACGCCCAACTTGTCCTTGAGCGACTTCAACAGGTCGATGACGCCTGCCGCGACCACGGTATCGAGCGCCGAGGTGACCTCGTCACACAGGATCACCTTGGGGTCGGCGGCCAGCGCGCGGGCGAGGTTGATGCGTTGCTTCTGTCCCCCTGACAATTCGCCCGGAAAACGCGAGGCAAAGCTGCGCGGCAGGTCAACTAATTCCAGAAGTTCGCCCACCTTGTCGGTCCGAGCGCGCCCCTTGATCCCCTGATAGAACTCCAGTGGGCGGCCCAGGATATCATCAATCCGCTGGCGCGGGTTCAGCGCGGTATCGGCCATCTGAAACACGATCTGGCAATCCTTGAGCGTTTCTCGGGGGCGATCCTTCACGCTGGGAGCGGCGATCTTCCCATCGAGCTTGATTTCGCCCTCTCGTAGCGGCGTCAGCCCCGCGATGACGCGCGCAAGCGTGCTTTTCCCGCAGCCGCTTTCACCGATCACCCCCACAACCGAGGCCGCGGGGACATCGACCGAGACATCCGACAGGATGGTCAGCGCCCCATAGCCTGCCGTGATGTTTCGCGCGGAGATGACCGGCGCTTGCGCCGCGCTTGCGTCAACATGGTCGACCAGATGCGGCGCGGGCCGGACGGCCTCCATCAGCGTGCGGGTATATTCGTGCTGCGGGTCATGCAGGATCTGGGCGGTTGGTCCTTCCTCGACCATTTCACCGTTCTTCAGAACAAGAATTCGATCCGCCACCTGCGCTACGACCGCCAGGTCGTGGGTCACATATATTGCCGCTGTGCCCTGATCGCGGATGATGTCCTTGAAGGCTTTCAGCACCTCGATCTGTGTGGTCACGTCCAGCGCGGTGGTGGGCTCATCCAATATCAGCAAATCGGGCCCGCAGGACATGGCCATGGCTGCCATCAGCCGCTGCAATTGCCCGCCCGAAACCTGATGCGGGAACTTGTCGCCCACGGTGTCGGGGTTTGGCAGATCCAGCTTGCGGTAAAGATCGACGGCGCTGGCGGTCAGGGTCGCGGCATCGCCCGCGCCATGCCAAAGCGGCGCTTCGATCACCTGCCTGCCGATGCGCAGCGCAGGGTTGAAGCTGGCGGCCGCCGATTGTGCGACGTAAGATACTTGGTCACCGCGCAGAGCATGGCGTTCTTGCGGTGACAGTTTCATGATGTCGCGCCCGTTCAGCCAGATTTCGCCGCCCGCGATGCGGCAGCCGGGACGGGCAAAGCCCATCGACGCCAGCGAAATCGTGGATTTACCTGAACCGCTCTCGCCGATCAGCGCCAGAACCTCGCCCTTTGCGACGTTCAGCGACACGCCCTTAACGATAGGGACGTAGGCGCCCCCGGGCGGGCGACCCTCGACGCGCAGGTTCTTGATAGTCAGGATGTCGCTCATTGGTCGATCTTCTCCAGAACGGTTTCACCTTGCTGGCGCTGCTGGAACCAGTCGACAAGCAGGTTCATGGCCACGGTCAGCGAGGCGATGCAGGCCGCCGGGATCAGTGCGGCCGATGAGCCGAGGAACAGCCCGCCGACGTTTTCTTGCACCATCAACCCCCAGTCGGCAGCGGGTTCTTGAACGCCGAGGCCAAGGAAGGATAGACCCGACAAGAACAGGATGGAAAACGTAAATCGCAGGCCGAACTCAGCGATCAGTGGGGCCATGGAGTTTGGCAGGATCTCGCGTGTCAGGATCCACCAAGTGCCCTCGCCACGCGCACGCGCGGCTTCGACGAAATCCATCACTCCGATGTCATAGCCAAGCGCGCGCGACACCCGGAAGACGCTGGTAGACAGCACCAATCCGACGGTGAGCACCAGAACTGTGATCGAGGTGCCGAATGCGCCGATAACCACGAGAGCCAGCAGGGTCGAGGGAAAGGCCATGAAAGCCTCGACGATGCGGCTGACGACGATGTCGAACCAGCCCTTAAGGATCGCAGCTGCAAAACCCAGCGTTACGCCGAAGGCAAAGGATATCATAGTCGTTATCAACGCAAGTAAAAGCGTGGTGCGTACCCCGTAGATCAGGCGCGAAAAGACGTCACGCCCGAGTTTGTCCGTCCCCAACAGTCCGCCTTCGCCAATTGGTGCAAAGGTCGTGCCCGAGATGATCTCGGCCTCGCCATGCGGCGCGATCCACGGTCCGAACAAGGCAAGTATTAACCAGAACACCAAGACAGAACCTGCGACGGTAGCAGTCCAAGTCAGGCGCAGACCGGCAAAGATCGAAGCGCGCGGCGCTGGCAATTCGGTTGCGTCGCTCATTTCGGATACATCAGGCGCGGATTGGCCATGATGGAAAGGACATCGGCCAGCAGGTTCAGAAGGATATAGACGGCGCCGAAGATCATGGCGCAGGCTTGGATTAACGGGATGTCCCGCAGCGTTACGCCATCGACGAGCAGACGGGTCAGGCCAGGAACGCCAAATACGGTTTCAACGATGATCACACCCGAAACCATGTAGCTAAGGTTCAGGGCAATCACTGTCAGGATCGGGGACAGTGCATTGGGCAAGGCGTGCAGCACAACAAGACGGCGTTTCGGCAGACCCTTGAGCGCTGCCATTTCCATATAAGGCGAGGTAAAGATATTGATCACGGATGACCGCGTCATCCGCATCATATGTGCCAGAACCGCAAAGCTGAGCGTGGCAACAGGCAGGGCAAGCGCGCGGAAGTTCTGCCAGAAATCGAAATAGGGTCGGGTATTGGCAGAGGCAGACAACCATTTCAACTCGACCGCGAAGACCTTCATTAGGATTAGGCCGATAAAGAATTCGGGTACCGCGATCAGCGCGAGCGTGGTCATGGCCAGCGTCTTGTCGACGCGGCCACCGGCGCGCATCGCCGACCACAGGCCAAGCGCCAGCGACAGCGGAACCGAGATCGCCGCCGCCAGCAGCGCCAGCCGAAGCGTGTTCCACATCCGGCTTTCGATCATGTCGGCCACGGGACGCTTGGTGGCCAGCGAGGTGCCGAGGTCACCCTGCACCATCCCGCCTAGCCAGTCGAAATACCGAACGATCGCGGGGCGGTTCAACCCCATCTCCTCGCGAAGGGTGGCCAGCGCTTCTTCCGTGCGGCTTTGGCCAAGTATGGCCTCGGCCACATCGCCGGGCAGGATCTCGGTCGCTGCGAAAATGATGATGGATGCTAGCAACAAGGTAAGCAAACCCTGCGCCAGGCGCGTCAGTATGATGCGAAGCACCTCGTTCCTCCCTCAAGGCTACCCACAGTCTCAGCTCAAGCGTCGTTTTCGACAAACAACCATAGAAGATAAGATGGGTATGTTTTCGTTATGGGTCAGGCATGGGCTGTCCTTGAGCAGGGCAAAGCCTGAATTTTTGTTGCTTGCCCGATGACCGATTCAGGCGGCACATATTTCGAAATTGGAGAAGCTCATGACAGCCTATGCTTACCCTTTGTTGATCAAGCAAATCCTGACCGCGCCACTTTCACATGCGTCTGGGCAGCAGATCATTCATTCCGACACTATGCGCTACGACTACCGCAAATTTGCAGAGCGGATCGGCCGAGCCGCCGGGGCGCTTCGGGCCCTCGGCGCTGGGGAAGGCAGTGTTGTCGCGGTGCTGGACTGGGACAGCCACCGCTATCTCGAATGCTTCTTTGCCGTGCCAATGATAGGAGCCACTCTGCACACTGTGAACATCCGCCTGTCGCCGGAACAGATCCTCTACACGATCAACCATGCCGAGGATGACCTGATCCTGTGCCATGTCGATTTCCTGCCCATGCTCGTGGGCATCGCCGACCGGATCGAACGTCCCTGGCGGCTGGTGGTGATGTGCGATGACGGCAAGACACCCCCGGATGTGAAAGCCGAAGGCGAATATGAGACCCTTCTGGACGCTGCCGCGCCGGTCAGCGATTTTCCGGACTTCGACGAGAATATTCGCGCGACGTTGTTTTATACCACCGGCACGACGGGGGACCCCAAAGGGGTCAGCTATTCGCAGCGACAGCTAGTGCTCCATACGCTCGCCGTGGCATCGGGCCTGGGTCCGATCCCCGGCGGCGGGCTGAACCGTGGCGATGTCTACATGCCGATCACACCACTTTTCCATGTCCACGGTTGGGGCATTCCCTACGTTGCGACGCTAATGGGGCTGAAACAGGTCTATCCGGGACGATACGATCCCGCGCGCCTATTAGGATTGATCGCCGAACATGGCGTGACCTTCTCGCATTGTGTGCCGACGATCCTTGCAATGTTGCTAAACGCGACAGAAGCGGCAGCAACGGACCTGAGCCGTTGGAAGGTCATCATCGGCGGTTCTGCCCTGCCCGAGGGGCTGGCGCGCCAGGCACTCGCACGGGGTGTCGACCTTCACGCGGCTTACGGCATGTCCGAAACTTGCCCCTTCCTGACCGTGGCCGACATGATGGCGACGCGCGACCCCGAGGCCCCGATAGAGGTGCGGACCGCCACCGGAAAGCCCGCGCCGCTGGTCCAGATCCGGGTCGTCGACCCCGAGTTGAACGACGTGCCACGCGATGGAAAATCCACCGGCGAGATCGTCGCCCGCGCGCCCTGGCTGACCCAAGGATATCTCAAGAACGACCAGGGTACGCAGGCGCTTTGGCATGGCGGCTGGCTGCACACCGGCGATGTGGGGCTATTCGATCAGGGTGGGACTTTACGGATCACCGACCGATTGAAGGATGTGATCAAGACCGGCGGGGAATGGGTTTCCTCGTTGGAGTTGGAAAACCTTGCCAGCAGGGTCGCGGGCGTGGCTGAGGCTGCTGCCATTGGCGTGCCGGACCCCAAGTGGGGTGAACGCCCGCTTCTGGTGGTCGCTTGCTCCGATAGTCCGGAGGCAGTCGTGTCAGCACTGCGCGCATCGTTTGCCAGTGCGGTCGAGGACGGGGCGCTGTCGAAATGGGCCGTTCCAGACCGGATCGAAATTGTCCCCGCGCTGCCTAAGACTTCGGTCGGGAAACTGGACAAGAAAGTTCTCAGAATCCGCTACTCTTAGAAGGAACCGCCACCATGAAAGATGTCGTTATCGTTTCCACTGCCCGCACGCCCATCGGCTCTGCCTTCCGGGGGGCCTTCAACAACATCAAGTCGCCGACGCTGGCGGGCCACGCGATCCGCGCGGCGGTCGCCCGGTCTGGTGTCGATCCGGCCGAGGTTGAAGATGTCGTGATGGGCTCGGTCCTGACAGCCGGCACCGCAGGGCTGAACGTCGCGCGGCTGGCGGCGCTGGCGGGCGGGTTGCCTGCAACGGCAGCGGCGCAGACTATAGACCGGCAATGCGCCTCGGGGCTGATGGCCATCGCGACGGCGGCCAAACAAATATCGGTCGATGGCATGGGCGTCGTGGTCGCCGGTGGGCAGGAAAATATCTCAGCGGTTCAAGCAAAGTACTTCGACTGGGTCATGGCGGAGAAAGACACGGCTGTGACCCGCGCGGCCGAACATGCCTATATGCCGATGCTGATGACAGCCGAGAATGTGGCGCGGCTTCACGGCATCACGCGCGAGGAGCAAGACGAATTCGCGGCGCTGTCTCAGGCACGCACAGCCGCCGCGCAGGCCGCCGGGGCTTTCCATGACGAGATCGTGCCGGTCACAGCGACCAAGCTTGTCAAGAGCCGCGAAACCGGTGAGGTGCACGAGGAAACAGTTACCCTGACGCGTGACGAGGGCAACCGCCCGGGCACTACGATGGATACGCTGGCGGGCCTGAAGCCAGTTGTCGAGGGCGGGCTGGTTACTGCGGGCAATGCCAGTCAGTTGTCGGACGGCGCCTCGGCCTGTGTCCTGATGTCGGCAGAAGCTGCGTCAAAGCGCGGACTGTCGCCGCTTGGGATTTATCGCGGCATAGCGGTCGCCGGT
>Ga0102812_10001515_pt1 | contig 16109 bp, 15 predicted proteins | sample ColrivemetaGS713_FD_79334 | JGI IMG/M metagenome (GOLD analysis project Ga0102812, IMG submission 79334) | Estuarine microbial communities from the Columbia River estuary - Flood tide ETM metaG S.713 | ecosystem: Environmental > Aquatic > Marine > Intertidal zone > Estuary | place: USA... | reverse complement strand
TTATGTTAATGGAAACGACTTCGAGGGGGGCGCACCGGCCCCAAAAACCTGAAAGCCAAACCAAATTCTCCGGGAAATAAATATCCCGGGGGTGCGGGGGCAGCGCCCCCGCTTCAAGCCGTAAGCCAGGACCAACGCTCAAACGTCTTCGATCACCGTTTGTCTCTGCGCACCCAGGGCTTCGATGGCGACCTCTACAACGTCTCCGGGCTTGAGATAAACTGGCGGTTTCTGTCCCATACCGACACCCGGTGGTGTTCCGGTCGAAATGATGTCGCCAGGATGCAATGTCATTAGCTTACTCAAGTGTGAGATAATCTCGGCCACCCCGAATATCATGGTAGACGTCGATCCATTTTGCATCTGTTTGCCGTTGACATGCGCTGTCATGGAGAGCGCCTGCGGATCAGGTATCTGATCTGATGTCACAAACCAGGGGCCCAGCGGACCAAAACTGTCGCAAGACTTCCCCTTGGTCCATTGACCAGACAGTTTAAGCTGGAAATCACGCTCAGAGACATCATTGCACAGACAATATCCCGCAACATATTGCATCGCCTCAGACGCACTTACGTATTTGGCACGTTTTCCGATGACGACACCCAATTCAACCTCCCAATCCGTGGCCGTCGACCCGCGCGGCAGGATCAAATCATCGTAAGGGCCGCAGATGGCCGAATTGGCCTTCAGAAACACAATCGGGTGCGCCGGAATGGCCATTCCCGCTTCTTCGGCATGATCAGAATAATTCAAACCGATGCACAGGAACTTTCCGACATTGCCTATACAAGGCCCCAGCCGCGGTTGACCTTCGACCAATGGCAGTTTGGCAGGATCGAGCGCTTTCAGAACGGCCAAAGCATCCGATCCAAGTATCGTGCCGTCGACATCGGCGACATGCGCCGACAAATCCCGCAGTTGATCCTGGCCATCCAGCAACCCTGGTTTCTCGGCGCCAGCTGGGCCGTATCGCACTAATCTCATGTATTTATTTGCCTTTGACGGAGTAGGGAAAATGGTGATGTACCGACGCAAACTGGTCACTTTGACCTATCCACGTCAAGTTCCATTTTAATGTAATTTCAAAACCATGACCCGGAATAACCCTTCCGAGACAGCGGTCTTAATGGTGAGTTTGCCACCTATGAATCTCAGTACTCAAAGGCGCTCTTCACCTCACTCCTGGATCAGCCCAGACCTGTATCAACCCTGATTGACCATCATTCGGACCGCCTGCACGATATCGTCCCGGCTCGGCAACGTGGCGGCATATGCCGGACCTGTCGCGATGAAGCTGTCCTCTGCAGTCACCCGCACGCATCTTTCAATGCCCAGTTCCCCCAACAGTGCCATGATCCCCTCGGCCTGACCTCCGGTGCGGCGGCACTCGTCAACGACCAAGACGTGCCCGCAGCCCTTGATGGCTTCCAGAAGGGCAGCTTCGGGCAGAGGTGCTATCCAGCGCAGGTCAATCACGCGCACTTCAATCCCGTCCTCCTGCAACACCTTCTGCGCCTGGCGGCTGAGGTAATGGCCATTGCCATAGGTGACGATGGCAACTTGCCGACCTGCTCCATGAACACCCACTTCGCCAAGATTGATGCGCTTCTCGGGTGTGGGGTAATGGCACATCCATTTGCCATCCGCGGCCTCGTGCAGATCTCGCATGGGGTAAAGTGCAATCGGCTCGACAAACACGACAACACGCTGCTCTTCGCGCGCCAGGCGATGGCACTCGCGCAACATCATCGCGGCATCGGCGCCCGTCGACGGGCAGGCAACGATAATACCCGGAATGTCCCGCAGAACCGCAAGGGAGTTGTCGTTGTGAAAATGCCCGCCAAAACCCTTCTGATATCCCAGCCCGGCAATCCGCAGCAGCATCGGGTTTGTCCACTGGCCCTTTGAGAAAAACGGCAACGTGGCGGCCTCTCCCCGCAGTTGGTCTTCTGCATTGTGCAAATAGGCCAGAAACTGAATCTCGGGCATAGGCACAAAACCGTTGTGCGCCATGCCGATGGCGAGACCCAGAATGGACTGCTCGTCCAGCAGTGTGTCGATCACCCTGTCAGGACCAAAGCGCGCCTGCAGCTTCTGGGTCACCCCGTAAACGCCACCCTTGCGCCCCACATCTTCTCCCATAACCAGCGTTTCCGGATGCGTCAGCATCAGATCGTGCAAGGCCCAGTTGATGATCCGGCTCATCGGTTGCGGTGCATCCATCTGGCCCATATCCGAACCAAATACTTCGGCACGAGTGGCCTCTGAAGGGCCATTGCGTTGAGCGCAGGATCGCTTGGGGGGGATCAGACTTTCCATGACATCCGACGCGGTTTTCAAATGCGGCCGCGTGACGACCACGGCAGCCTTTGCCGCGACCTCCGCCAGAGCGGCGTTGTAAATGTCCAGCACATCGCGCGGCGCAACAACTCCGGCCTCGATCAAAAGCCGAGCAGAATGCAAAAGCGGGTCATTGGCCTCATCCGCTTCGACCTCCGCACGCGGCAAGTACGTCGTCGGCATATCGGCACCTGCATGACCATAAAGTCGAACCGTTCGCAGATGCAGAACTGCAGGCTTTCGCCATCTGCGCACATACTCTGCTGCAGCGAGAGCCACATCATAGCAGGCAAAGATGTCTAGCCCATCCGCAGCAAAATATTTCAGCCCGGGCCGGTGTTCCAAAGAGGCTTTCACCCAACCGGTCGGCGTTTTGGTCGAAATTCCAATGCCGTTGTCTTCACAGACGAGGAGCAACGGCAACGGCACCCCCTGTACAGATGTCCACCCCGCCGCGTTGATCGCACCCTGGGCCGTCGAATGGTTCAGAGAGGCATCGCCAAAACTGGCCATAGCCAGACCGTCGCGCGGCAGGATTCGATGCTCGGGCGCTCGACGCCGCGCCAATCCGATCCCGTAGGCAGCCCCTACAGCCTTGGGCAGATGGCTGGCTATCGTCGAGGTTTGTGGCGGGATGAACAGCGCCCGGGAGCCCAGCACCTTGTGCCGTCCGCCACTGGTCGGATCATCTGACGAACAGGCAAATGACAGCAACATGTCGTGCGCCATATCCTGACCTCCGACCTGAGCCGCCCGTGCAATTTGAAATGCCGCATCCCGGTAATGCAAGAATGCAATATCATCCGGACGCAACGCCTGGGCCACCGCCGCCATCCCTTCGTGCCCTGACGAACCGATGGTATAAAAGCCCTGTCCCGCCTTTTGCATAACCCGGCTTTGAATATCCAGGGCGCGGCTCAGAACCTGCGCACGAAACACGCCAAGGGCCGCCTGTGGGTTCAGCCGGCCCGCGGGCCCTGCCCCCAAAGGGAAATCGCCCGCGGCGACACGGGTCAGGAAATTTTCATGTACGATCTGCGCGCGATCCATCGGATGTCCTGCCTGTCTCGTTGCCATAGTTTTGCAGAGACTGACGCCTCAACCCGACGTAATCAAGCCACACAGAAGGTCAATTTGCCCGACTTCCTCTGGCTGAATCAATCCTCGGGGGGAACGGGACGATGTCCCGTTGGGGGGCAGATCGCCCCCCTGCATCGGTTTGGCTCAGAAGAACGCCTGAATACCTGTCTGCGCCCGTCCGAGGATCAGCGCATGCACATCATGCGTGCCCTCGTAGGTATTCACGGTTTCAAGGTTCATCATATGACGGATCACCTGAAACTCTCCTGATATCCCGTTTCCACCGTGCATGTCGCGGGCCATGCGCGCAATATCCAGCGCCTTACCGCAATTGTTGCGCTTGACGATCGATACCATCTCGGGCGCTGCTTTGGCCTCGTCCATCAGGCGGCCTACCTGCAAGCTGCCCTGCAGGCCCAGCGATATCTCCGTCATCATGTCAGCCAGCTTTTTCTGGAAGAGTTGGGTGCCAGCCAGAGGCTTGCCAAACTGATGCCGATCCAGCCCATATTGCCGCGCCGCGTGCCAGCAGAATTCTGCAGCGCCCATCGCGCCCCAGCTGATTCCATAACGAGCCCGGTTAAGACATCCAAAGGGACCCTTCAGCCCTTGCACGTGGGGCAACAGCGCCTCTTCACCGACCTCGACACCGTCCATTACGATCTCGCCGGTGATCGAAGCACGCAGCGACAGTTTGTTGCCCACCTTCGGTGCGCTCAGCCCCTTCATGCCCTTTTCCAGCACAAAACCCCGGATTTTGCCGCCGTGGGCTTCGGACTTCGCCCAAACTACGAAAACATCTGCAATCGGAGCGTTGGAAATCCACATTTTGGATCCGGACAGTTTGTACCCATTGGCCGTTTTAATGGCTCTGGTCTTCATGCCTGCCGGGTCAGAACCCGCGTCGGGTTCGGTCAGACCGAAACATCCGATCCATTCGCCGGAGCAAAGCTTGGGCAGATATTTCATGCGTTGCGCTTCCGAGCCGTATGCATAGATCGGGTAGATCACCAGACTGGACTGGACCGACATCATCGAGCGATAACCGGAATCTACACGTTCCACTTCCCGTGCAACCAAACCATAGGATACATAGGAGCCGCCAAGCCCGCCGTATTCCTCCGGGCACGTCACGCCCAAAAGACCCATATCACCCATTTCCTTAAAGATGCCGGCATCCGTGGTTTCATTGGCGAACGCTTCGATCACCCGCGGCTGCAACTTCTCCTGCGCATAGGCATGAGCGCTGGCCTGGATCATGCGCTCGTCTTCTGAAAGCTGATCCGACAGGCGAAACGGGTCAGACCAGTCGAAATTACCCAGATCGGGCGCGTCTTTGGCTTTGAGCATTGGGGCTTCAATATTCATGGCATAGTCCTTTTCAGATCGGGCAGATGTCTTCGTTTGTGCAAGTATTGCAAATTCTGAAGCAAAACTCTAACGATGGTTTGTCCTGCCACTCATGAGAAAAACTCATATGATTGCCCCGCGGCGATACCTTCCTTCCATGTCCGCCCTGCTGGCGTTCGAAGCGGTGGCGCGCTTGGGCAGTGCCACGCAAGCCGCTGCTGAGTTATCGCTGACGCAGAGCGCCATAAGTCGGCAGCTCAAGATTCTAGAAGAACAGCTGGGCGTGACACTGCTGGAGCGCGACGGCCGCAATCTGCGGCTGTCGGATGCCGGAAGACGCTACGAGGTTGATGTTCGTGACATCCTGCACCGATTGGCGCAAGTGTCGATATCCGCGCGTACCAACCCGGCAGGCGGCACATTGAACCTGGCCATTCTGCCCGCCTTCGGAATGCACTGGCTGGCCCCCAGGCTTCGCGATTTTGCACGTTTGCATCCAGAGGTGACGGTTAATCTGTCAACGCGCCTGGCTCCGTTTGACTTCCGGGTTACAGGTTTCGATGCAGCCATTCATTTCGGGCGCGAGGACTGGCCCGGAGCGCACCATCTGTCGCTAATGCCTGAAACCGTGGTGCCGGTGTGTGCTCCCGATCTGATCGCGTCACCGCTGAAAGACCCGGCGGCGATGCTGACTTTCGATCTGCTGCATCTGGACACCCGCCCGCGCGGCTGGGCGCGGTGGTTGCGCGCCGTTGGCGTGCCCGGGGACCCGCCCTCTGGAATGGTGTTCGACCAGTTTTCGACAATGGCACAGGCGGCGATCCACGGACTAGGTGTCGCATTGCTGCCCACGTTCTTTGCAGAACCTTATCTGGCGGACGGACAGTTGGTGCTCGCTTCCGACCAGACCACACAAAGCATAGGCAGCTATTTTCTGGTTTGGCCTTCAGACAGAAAAGAGACGACGGCGCTTCGGTCTTTTCGAGAATGGCTGGCTCAGCAGCCTTCGCTTTTGCCGTAAAGCGCGCCGCGTTTGAAGTTTTCAAACTAAAATATCAACCATCGGCTGTTTGTACCTGATTTGGAAACACACTGTATACTTGCCATTTTCCCAGCCCACGCCGCTGCTCAGGCACATTTCTGTCCCATTTCGGGACTACGCCTTTCCTATCTGCTGTATGAAGGGGATCGCATGTAGAGAAAAAGAAATGCTGCCATCTGGAACTGTTTCCAGTGATGATGATCATAGCGGTGACGCGGACGACCAGTGCGGTTTCGTCCACACCGTCTGCAAAGGTCATCCCCGGATCGCCCCGCTTGCCGACGCATCCCATTGATGAGTGAGGCAACCCGACGACTGCGGTCGCTGGCACGTTATGACCGATGAAATCGACAGTCTGACCCGTGGGCGAAATATCCGTGGCCTCGGGAGGCACGATGTCTGTCAAACCGGATGTAATCGACAGGCTTTTGGATGAGCAGTAGCGCCATATCAAGGTCCACATACCTTGAGAGGCTCTGCTCCCGACAGGATCTTCTTTTCTGGTTAACGAGTGCTGTGTTGCAGTAACGAGTACATGGCCCTGCCCGCCCCGGCAGGGCCTTTTTATGTCTCAACCGGCGCAATCAATTGGGGACCCTGCGCACGATTGGAATTTACCGCGCGATCTACGCGGTGCATGCGCAGAGTTTCATCAGATGGCGCGGTCATCAGACGCGCAGCACCATGGCCGCCTTCGCCCAGCCAAAGAGGCCAGTCTTGTTCTTCAAGGATCACCGGCATGCGGTGATGGATCGTACGCATCGCGGTATTGGCTGCGGTCGTGACGATCGCGACGCTGCGGATCGGGTTCGCATTATCGGGCAAGGCCCAGTCCTGCCAGACTGCCGCCATGGCCATCGGCGCACCATCGTTTCGGGTAATATACCAAGGGTCGCGCGCGCCATCAGCCGTCTTGGTCCATTCGTAAAAACCGGATGCGACGATCAAGCCGCGCCGCGAACGTGCCGCGGATTTGAAAGCAGGCTTTTCGGCGATTGTCTCAGCCCGCGCGTTGATCAGGAGTGGACCGCCGTTCAATGCCTTGTACCAATGAGGAAGGAACCCCCAACGCATAGCCGTCAGGGCGCGCGCGGAACCGTCAGGGTTGGAAACGACATGGATGCGGGTGGTCGGACAGACGTTGTAGTTTGGAACATCCGGTAAATCATTGGCAGGGCGTGCCGCGAAAAGCTGCGCCATGGCATCGGATGGCAGGGTGATCGCAAAACGTCCGCACATGTAGTGATATTAGTGTGGCCAGGCGCACCTGCCAAGCACACGAAAAAACGCCCCGGCTTTTCGGCCGGGGCGTCGTTTGCAACAGTTTATGGCTTTGGCCTACTTCACGACAATGCGGCCATCCGTGTAGGGGTTGAATGGACCATTCGCCGCAAGATATTCGGCCGTGACGTCTGCGAGGTCTGGTCCGAAATCGTAGGCATTTTCAGCAGTCTTGAACATGTCGTAACCGTCGCCGCCATTGCGCACATAGTTGTTGGATACAACGCCGTACATTTTTGCAGGATCAATCGGCGCGCCGCCAACCATGACGTCAGACACCCGGCTGCCTGCCGGTTGCGACGCGTCAAATGCATAGGTCATTCCGGCAACTTGCGCAAAGCGCCCGGCCCCTTCTTCTATCTGGCTGACACCGTTTTCCAGGGCCGCGATAATCGTGGCGCCTGTCACTTGAAAGGTCGACAGGGTGTTCTGGAACGGCAGCACAGTCAGCACTTCACCCATAGTTACGGGGCCTGCATCAATTGATGCGCGAATACCCCCGCCATTCTGGATCGCGATGTCGATGCCCTGATCCTTGACGCGCGCCAGCATCGCATCTGCAATCAGCGATCCCATCGAGCACTCTTTGGAGCGGCAATCCGCCCGGTCTCCGCCAATGGGTGCTGCGGCTTCGGCCACTACCTTGTTGCGGATCTCGTCAAGAGGCTTTGCCGCTTCCGCAATGCGTGCCACGGTGTCGGCATCTTCCGCGACAGAAGCGTCAGTAATCAGCGGCTCACCCACAGCTGCAGTGATAACACCGGCATCGTCAAACGTGACGTTCAACTCGCCCAGGAATTTGCCGTAAGCATAGGCCTGCACGATCGCAGTTGACCCGACCATTGTCGGATAAGGCCCTTCAGCGCGGTCTGACGTATTGCTCAGGTACGTGTTCGAATGGCCGCCGACTATGACATCGACGCCCGTAGTTTCAGCAGCAACGCGCTGGTCCACACGGTAACCAGAGTGGCTGAGTACGATGATCTTGTTGACGCCCTGGGCCGTCAGATTGTCAACTTCACCCTGCACGGCAGCAACCGGATCGGAAAAGGTGACATTCGGGCCAGGAGACGCCAACTCGTCGGTATCTTGTGGCGTCAAGCCAATCAGGCCAAGCTTTTCGCCACCACGTTCTATAACCACTGATTTAGCGAGTTTATCCGCCAGCAGCGGCTCTGCAGAGACGTCCGCATTCGACATCAGAACGGGAAAATTCACCGCATCCATAAAGCCGCGCAGTACTTCAGGGCCGTCGTCGAACTCGTGGTTTCCCACGGTCATCGCGTCATAACCCATCTTGTTCATCATCTCGGCGGCCAGTGCGCCCTTGTAATACGTATAGAACAAAGTGCCCTGGAACTGATCGCCACCATCCACCAGGATCGAGTTATTGGTCCGCGCGCGCGCCTCTGCAATCGCCGTTACAAGCCGTGCAGAACCGCCAAAACATTCGCCTGCGGTGTTGTCTTCGGCGCTGCATCCGCTGTCATACTTGCTGATCGGCTCAAAACGAGCGTGGAAATCGTTTGTGTGAAGAATGGTCAGGCTGTAATCAGCCGCCGCCATACCGCCGGTCAGTGTTAATGCCGCCGTGGCAGTCAGGAATCGTTTCATGTCATTATCCCCCTTGGATGGACTGTTATATATCGTGGCGGCTGATGCTCGGGCTGTCAAAGCCTCTGTGCTCCGGGTACTCCTTCTCGTAGCGTCAGGCACGCAGGCCTTGACCCGGCCAAGGGCGCGGGGCATCACATCGTCATGCTGATATTCAAGATTTTCCGCCCAACTGAATGGGCCGCTCTTCGCGCCACGGGCCAGACCGATGGAGCCCCCATTGATCTGACCGATGGCTACATTCACTTTTCGACAGCGGCCCAGGCTGAAGAGACCGCAGCCAAGCATTTCGCCAACGCGGGCGATTTGATGTTGCTTGCGGTCGAGGCCGAGCCGCTGGGTTCCGCGCTGAAATGGGAGGTGTCGCGCGGCGATCAGCTGTTTCCGCATCTTTACCGCCCATTGATGCTGACAGACGTCCATTGGGCACTCCCGCTGCCCGAGGTAGGCGGCGCACACCAATTTCCGGCAGGGCTGGAAGACGCCAGCGTATGACGTACCATATTAACCCGTCCCCTGCGCAATTGGGTGCGTTCAAGGGACCGCCCCGGGATGCCGTTCTTATTGCGCGCTACCCTGCGGCGGATGCATTTCTCGCCATGATCGAGCACTCTGAAAACCAGAAAGAAGGCAAATCCCTTCAAGCCACGGTGAAAGCCTCGCACTTGATCAGAACCTCGCACACAACGGACCGGTTTGCATGAAACACCTGTTGGAGCAGGCGGGCCTTGCGGCTCTGCGACGGATCGATCCAGAACAGGCGCATGGTTTGGCTCTGAAGGCGTTGAAGGCCGGTTTGGCACCCTGCCCCGGTCCGGTCACATCTGATCGTTTGCGCATGACCCTGGCGGGCCTAGATCTGCCCAGTCCCGTCGGTTTGGCAGCCGGGTTTGACAAGAATGCCGAGGCCATTGCCCCCCTGTCCTTAGCAGGCTTCGGTTTCATAGAAGTGGGGGCCGCCACGCCGCAGCCCCAGCCAGGCAATCCGCGCCCGCGTCTGTTCCGCTTGACCGAAGACGCCGCCGCCATCAATCGTTTCGGCTTCAACAATCAGGGGATGGAGGCAATCGCTTCGCGGCTTGCCAATCGTCCGAGTGGGATACCCGTCGGTTTGAACTTGGGGGCCAACAAAACAAGCCCGGACCGTGCCGCCGATTTCGCAGAAGTGATGCAGCGCATCCGCGAGGTTGTGGATTTCGCAACCGTGAACGTGTCATCGCCGAACACGGAAAAGCTGCGGGATCTGCAAGGGCCTGCGGCCCTGGCCGCGCTGCTGGACGGGGTGATGCAGGTGCGTGGATCGACACCGGTTTTCCTGAAAATCGCACCGGATCTTACATCGTCCGAAATTGCGGATATCGCGACCGTTGCACGCAATTCGGGTGTTGATGCGATCATTGCGACCAACACGACCCTGTCGCGCGACGGTCTGCGCAGTCGTCACAAAGATCAGGCGGGTGGCCTGTCAGGGCAGCCCCTCTTTGATCGTTCGACCCGCGTGTTGGCGCAACTGTCCACTCAAACGGATATTCCGCTGATTGGCGTCGGCGGCATTGGGTCTGCCGAGCAAGCCTATGCCAAGATTTGTGCCGGGGCATCGGCGGTACAACTCTATACCGCGCTGGTCTATGGTGGTTTGTCGCTGGTCACACGCATTGCCGAAGGTCTTGACCAGTTGCTCGCGCGCGACGGCTTTGCCAATGTGACCGATGCTGTCGGGAGCCGAAAGAAGGACTGGTTGTGATAACCCTCTGGCACAATCAACGCTGTTCCAAATCACGCGCAGCACTGGCGCTGGTCGAGGCCACGGGCAAGCCCTTTGTGCTGCGACGCTACCTTGAAGACGCACCAGCGGTTGGCGAGCTGCGCGCGGTTCTGACGGCTCTCGGACATGCTCCTGCGCTCAGCCTCGTGCGGACAGGCGAACCCGTGTTTCGCGATCTTGGGTTGTCAAAACAATCTTCCGAAGACGAACTCATTGAGGCTATGTCGGCGCACCCCATCCTCATTGAACGTCCGGTTCTAATCGTCGGGGCGCATGCCCGCATCGGGCGGCCCACCGAAGCGTTGCACGACCTGTTGTGATCTGACGAGCTACGCACCGCGATCTGCTTGGGCCTCCAGAGCCGGATATCTCAGTCCCAGGGTGATACCACGCGCGATGAATGAAATCAGAAGTGCGGCCCACAATCCGTGATTGCCCCAAATCGGCAGCAAGACCACAACAGAAATCCAATAGATCGCAAACGACGCAGCCATCATATTCCGCATGTCGCGGCCCCGTGCAGCGCCGATAAAAATGCCGTCCAGCATCCATGCGGCACAACCCATGAGCGGAGCAGCGACCATCCACCACAGATAGTCGCGCGCGGCCAGTTGCACGTCCGTGTCCTTGGCCATCACATCGATCAGCCAAGGGCCCGCAAGCAGGAAACCAAGTGCTGTACCAACGCAGACCAGCATACCCCACATGCTTGTCATGACGGCAAAACGGCGCACTCGCGCCCGGTCACCCCGCCCATAGGCGCGCGCAATCAGCGTCTCTGCAGCAAAGGCAAAACCATCCATCGCGTAGGCAGTGATGTACATGAACTGGATCAGCACCTCGTTGGCGGCGAGCGTCACATCTCCAAACCGCGCACCAAGAAAGACAAAGCTGGAAAAAATGATCATCAACATTGCCGAGCGCAGCAGGATATCCGTGTTCAGAAGCGCCATGCGGACCAATTCTGCCCGCTGGAACACACGCGGCCAATTGCGCCATGCCGGTCGATCAAGCGCGCTGCGACAGAACCAAAGACCCAGACCTGCGCCTGTGATATCGGCAATCACTGTGGCTATGGCCACGCCCTCGACCCCCCAGCCAAAGCCCAGCACAAACACGAAGTTGAGCACCACATTGACGCCGTTCATACCCAACTGGATCCAGAACACCGCCCCCGTGCGCTCCATCGCGACAAGCCAGCCGGTCAGCGCATAGACTGCGATAGCAGCAGGTGCAGTCCAGATGCGGATAAACAGGTAGGATCGGGCGAGCGATTCGACCTCAACGCTTGCAGGCGAGAGTTTGAAGGCCACCCAGAAGATCGGTGCTTGCAGCAGGATCAACCCAAGCCCCCCCGCCAGCGCCACCAGCATCGCACGCGTCAGCCAGGCACTGACTTCATCGTCATCGCCCGCCCCGGCCGCCTGCCCGACCAATCCGACCGTACCCATCCGCAAAAAGCCGAATATCCAGTAGATCGTGGTCAGGATGATCGCACCCATGGCCACCGCCCCGATTGGTGCAGCCTCGCCTAACTGACCCACAACGCCAACATCGACCGCGCCCAAGATCGGCACAGTTGCATTGGACAGCACAATTGGCAGGGCGATCCGCAGAACCCGGCGGTGGGTTATGTCCTGCGATGGCACACTTGTGGCATCAGTCACGGCGTTGTGGCATCAGAAAATGACCTGTAGCCTGGGCAAAAAGCCGTTCACGGTTGTCCTGCCAGGCTTCGACATGGACAGAAGAATAGCGGCGACCGGAGCGGTTGATACGCGCCCGTGCATAAGCGTCGCGCGGCAGCCCGGATCGCAGGTAATCTGTTGAGAAATCTATTGTTTTTGGCAAGCGCGGCAGGCCTTCATCGCGCAGCTGATCAGTGTTGATGTTGCCTGATTCCACATCATCCCACAAGAATGTCCAACTTAGCGTGATGATGGCCGTCACTTCCAGAAACGCCGCCGTGACGCCGCCGTGGATCGCGGGCAGCAGCGGATTACCAATCAGCTTTTCAGAGAACGGCAACACGGCCGTCAACTCGTCACCTTTACGTTCAAAGGTGATCCCAAGATACCGAATATAAGGCACGCCATCGACCAGGGCGTTCAGAGTGGCATCGCGACGTTGTTTGACCACCTGAACGGGCTCCGCCTTGCGCCGTGGACCCATCATCATTTGCCCTCCATAGTGAAGGCTCCAGTTGCCGTTGCAACCGGGTGATCGCGGTCATCATCCATCGCACTGGCGCGGACAAAGGCTACTGAGCGGGTGACATGATAACATTCCGCGCGTGCAACGATGGTCTGCCCAGGTACCGCAGCGCGCATGTAATCAATCCTCAGATCAATGGTTGCCGTGCTGCCAAGATTGGACGGGTGACCCAGTGCTGCAGCACCGCAGCACGTGTCCATCAATGCAGAGACCGCGCCGCCATGGATTACCTTGGTTTCCGGATCGCCGATAAGATCTTCTGAATAGGGCATCTCGATCACGGCAAACCCTTCGCCCAGGTCTTTCAGCCGCATGCCCAGAATACGGCTGTGCGGGATCGCTTCAATGAACTGGCGCGCCAGTTTGATCTTTGCGGACATGGGACTTCTCGCTTTGTTTCAGTGCGGATCAGATGCGCGCCCTTTATCATCCTAACCCCGAGCAAAGGGCAATAGCAGCGGTTGCGCTTGTCTTTTCATCAGCCTAGCTTGGCGCTCAGGGAGACACACGGCATGCCAGATCACCGTCTGACGTTCAAAGAAATGTGCGCGGCTTTTGATGTGACGCCGCGGACATTGCGGTACTATGAATATATAGAGCTTCTCAAGCCCGACCGCGAAGGGCGGGCGCGTTTCTACGGAGCGCGCGAACGGGCCCGGATGAAGTTGATCTTGCGCGGGCGCAAGTTCGGTTTTCCGCTCGAAGACATCCGGCAATGGCTTTTGATCTACGAAAAAGAAGGCACAGAGGCGCAGATGCGGGCCTGGGTAGACGCGGCAGATGGTCAGCTGCGCGAACTGGCCGAACAGCGTGTGCAACTCGATGAGGCAATTGCCGAACTGCAAGACCTCCGCAATGACGTAGCAAAAGCAATCGGCAACCAGTGAGCGGCATTCCGCGTATCAGGCACACTCATGCTTAGAAATTTGTTTTTGGCCTGCTTGTGCGCTCAAGATACCACACACATCTGACAATTGCTGCGCTGGCCCGAACCGCGGCCCGTATCGGCAACTAAGGGCAACGGAACAAACTCCTTGGACATACTATTGATAGCTGCGGGCTTCGCTGGCCTTATACTGGGAGGTGAACTTCTGGTCAGAGGCGCCGTGACACTGGCGCAAACCTTTCGCGTTTCACCTTTGGTTATCGGCCTGACACTGGTGGGGTTCGGCACGTCAACGCCTGAGCTGGTGACCAGTCTGCAGGCAGCGTTCGTCGGCTCGCCCGGCATTGCGGTGGGTAATGTCGTCGGATCAAATACCGCGAACATTCTTCTTATCCTCGGATTGACAGCACTCTTGCGACCGATTGCCGTGAACAGCCAAGTCTTGCAGCGCGACGGCACCGTTATGTTGCTGGCCGCATTCATCTGTCTTGCGGTTGTACTCAGCGGCGTGTTGAGCCGACTGGCGGGGATCGGGTGTCTGACGGCCTTGGCGCTGTACCTTATTGGCACGCTCTGGCTGGAACGGCGGCGATCTTCTTCAGAAATACAGGATGATTTGCCCTCGCTTCAGGGAATTTTGAGCAAGCCTTGGGCAGCTGCAGCGCTTTTGGGCGTTGGCCTTCTTATCACTATTGCAGCGGCGCGGCTTTTGGTCATCGGCGCTATCTCTCTGGCAACTGATGTCGGGTTGTCGGAAACGGTGATCGGCCTGACAGTTGTCGCGGTCGGCACATCACTGCCCGAACTCATAACATCCCTAGTCGCCGCACGGCGCGGACAAAGCGATATGGCCCTCGGAAATATCGTCGGTTCAAACATCTTCAACGTTCTTGGCATTCTCGGTGCGACGGCGCTGGTGCATCCGATTCCCGTTCCGGCCGCCATAGCAAACCTCGATATCTGGGTAATGCTCGCCGCTACAGTGATCCTGATCATCATGTGTGCCACCGGTCGCCGCATCAGCCGGAGAGAAGGAGGAGTGCTGTTGACCGCCTATTTTGCATACACGGCGGTTCTGTTCAGCGCATCCTCCTGACAACCCACGCTCCTGAATGTCTCGTAGTCATAATGTTGTTACAAAGTGACGTGACGTTCAGGTTACGTCAACGTCATGCAATGTTGTACAAGCCCGATCAACCGCTAAGTGTCCGTCAAACAAGATGGCGAGAAAGTGCCCAAATGACTGAAAAAACAATGACCATCCGCCAGATGTGCGACGCGTTCGACGTGACGGCGCGCACGTTGCGGTTTTATGAATCCAAAGAACTGCTGTTCCCGATCCGCGACGGACAAAAACGCCTGTTCACGAAACGGGATCGCGCACGGCTCAAGTTGATCCTGCGCGGAAAGCGTTTCGGTTTCAGCCTGGAAGACATTCGCCAGCTGCTCGATTTGTACCACATGGACGACAAGCAGCAAACTCAGCTTTCCCGCACCTATGCCTTGGCCCGCGAGCGGTTGAAAGACATGGAAAGCCAGCGTGATGCGTTGAACGAAGCCATAAACGATCTGAAGGCTCAGTTGCAGTGGGGAGAACAGGTGATGTCATCGACGTCAGCGCCCCGTGACGCGGCCGAATAATTACAAAAGTCCCAATCTAACAATACGACCGCCGAGGAGAGGCCCAGATGCCCAGATACACCCCCCCGACAAAAGACATGCAATTCGTTCTGCACGACGTGCTTAAGGTGACCGAAATGTCCATTCCGGGATATGACGACCTGGAACCGGACTTCACCTCAGCCATCCTCGAAGAAGCGGGCAAGTTGACCTCTGCAGTGTTGGCGCCGCTGAACGCAGTGGGCGACACCGAAGGGTGTAAACTGGAAAACGGCATAGTGCGCACGCCCACTGGCTTCAAAGAAGCGTTCGAGCAAGTCAAAGCAGGCGGCTGGCCGGGTCTGGACATGCCAGAGCAATATGGCGGGCAAAATATGCCTTATGTCATCGGTACGGCTGTGGGCGAAATGTTTTCTGCCTCAAATCAGGCATTTACAATGTACCAAGGCCTGACGCATGGCGCGGCATCGGCCATTCTCGCGCATGGAACGGACGCCCAGAAGGACACTTATTTGCCCAAGATGGTCGCGTGCGACTGGACCGGAACGATGAACCTGACCGAACCGCATTGCGGCACGGATCTGGGTATGATGCGGACCAAAGCCGAGCCACAGGGCGACGGCAGCTACAAGATCAGCGGGCAGAAGATTTTCATCTCGTCCGGCGAACATGACATGGCCGAAAACATCATTCATCTGGTGCTGGGCAAGATCGTGGGCGGACCCGAAGGCATCAAGGGCGTATCTCTTTTCATCGTGCCGAAGTTTCTGGTCAACGACGACGGATCGTTGGGCGCACGCAATGGCGTCACCTGCGGCAAGATCGAAGAAAAGATGGGGATCCACGGAAACTCCACCTGCGTGATGAACTATGATGAAGCCACCGGCTATTTGCTGGGCGAAGAGCATAAAGGCATG
>Ga0102812_10001513_pt1 | contig 16116 bp, 15 predicted proteins | sample ColrivemetaGS713_FD_79334 | JGI IMG/M metagenome (GOLD analysis project Ga0102812, IMG submission 79334) | Estuarine microbial communities from the Columbia River estuary - Flood tide ETM metaG S.713 | ecosystem: Environmental > Aquatic > Marine > Intertidal zone > Estuary | place: USA... | reverse complement strand
GGCCCAACGTTCCGGTATCGTTCCGGCCGAAGCGCGTCTGTATTTCATGCGCGAAACCAACCCGGACGGCAGCCGCATTCCGATTCTGCTTTCACGGCGCGTCATCGTTTCCGGCGATCAGCTGGTCGACGCCACGCCGGGCACCAATCCCGAGAACGGTCAGCCGATGGTGAGCATCAAGCTTGATACCGCTGGCGGAAAGCGCATGTTCAACCATACCCTCGACAATGTCGGCAAGAACATGGCTGTGGTCTACGTCGAGCGCATCCCGGAAACCCGCATGGTCGATGGCGTCGAAACACGCAGCATCAAGATCATCGAGGATGTAATCAACTCGGCTACCATCCAGGGCGTTTTCGGCAAGGATTTCCAGACCACCGGTCTGGATCCCCAGGAAGCCGAACGCCTGTCCAAGCAGTTGAAGTCGGGCGCCCTGGCGGCCCCGATGGATTTTGCCCAGGAACGGGTCATTGGTCCAAGTCTCGGTGCCGAAAACGTCGAGCGAGGCGTGAAAGCAGTGATGTTCTCGTTCGTGTTCGTGCTGATCTTCTTCGTCATTTACTACAAAATGTTCGGCATCATCACCAATCTGGCGCTGGTCCTCAACCTGCTGCTGGTGGTCGCGGTGATGTCGATGTTCGGCGCCACATTGACATTGCCCGGTTTCGCTGGTATCGCCTTGACGGTTGGTATGTCGGTGGACGCCAACGTGCTGATCAACGAGCGGATCCGCGAGGAACTCCGTCTCGGAAATACGCCGTTGGCAAGCATTGCCGCCGGTTATGACAAAGCCAGTGGTACCATCGCCGACGCCAACCTGACCGCATTGCTCGGCGGCATCGCGATGGCGGCCTTCGGCGCCGGTCCGATCCGTGGTTTCGGCATCACCCTCATCATCGGTATCGTCACATCGATGTTCACGGCAGTGAGCGTGTCGCGGGCCATTGCCACCCTGATCTACGGTCGCCGGCGCAAGCTGAAGACGGTTTCGGTCTGATCCGTACGGAGCATTACAGTGGAACTCTTTCCCCCGAACAGCAATATCAATTTCATGCGCCTGCGCTTCATTTCGCTGGCATTTGCCGCCATCGTCATGTTTATCGCCATCGGCGGCATGGTGTTCAAGGGCTTCAACTTCGCGCTCGACTTCACCGGCGGTTACGAAACCGAAGTCCAGTTCAGTAAAACGGTGGATACCGGTGCGCTGCGCGGTAAACTGGAGCAGGCCGGCTTCAAGGGCGCCCAGGTCCGCGTCATCGGTTCATCCAATGAAGTAGTTATCCGCATGCAGGCCCAGGAAAGCGGCAAACGCATCGACGGCAGCACCGTGGTCGCCGCGGTGCAGAGTGTGGATAATCCGGCTGCCTTGCGCGATTATTACTACGTCGGACCGCAGGTCGGCAAGGAGCTTGCGGAAAGCGGTCTGCAGGCCCTCATTTTCGTGGTCATCGGCTTCCTCGCCTATGTCTGGATCCGCTTTGAGCTGAAATTCGCCATCGCGGCCATCATCACCACCCTGCACGACGTGGTACTGGTTGCCGGATGGTTCGCGCTGTCCGGACATGAGTTCGATCTGGCCGTGCTGGCCGGTGTGCTGTCGGTCATGGGCTATTCGATCAACGACACCATCGTGGTGTTCGACCGTGTGCGCGAGAACTTCAAGGCCCTGCACAAGCTGTCGCCGCTTGAAGTCATGAACCGTTCGGTCAATCAGACTCTGTCGCGCACCATCATTACCTCGTTCGTGGCCCTACTGACTGTGCTCGCGCTGTATTTCTTCGGCGGTGATTCGCTCAAAGGCATGGCCGAGTCGCAGATTCTTGGTATCGTCATCGGTACCCTGTCCTCGATCTTCGTGGCCTGTCCGTTGCTGCTTCTGCTCGGCGTCACCAAACAGGATCTGATGCCGAAAGCCCGTGATGAGGAAGCCTTGAACGCCCGTCCATAATCAACGGCAGCGTCCCATTAAAAACCCCCGCCATTGGCGGGGTTTTCTATTCTGAAGGAACCGGCTCAGAAACTCTTGCCGTATTCAGACTGCGCGATGGCCGCCTGAAGTATCGGGTTGATACGGACATTGCCGGCGACGATGTTGCCGGCATCGAGAATACGTTCGCCGTGTCCTTTGAAGTCGGATACACGGCCACCGGCTTCGCGCACCAGCAGAATGCCGCCGGCTACGTCCCAGGCCTTGATGCCGGATTCGAAGTAGGCGTCGCTACGGCCGCAGGCGACATAGGCTAGATCCAGTGCCGCCGAACCGGTGCGCCGGATGTCTTCGGCGGTGCTCAGTAGAGCCTTGCAGAAGTCTAGATGCGGCCCAATGCGGCCACGGTCGCGCGGTGGCGTGCCGGTGATGACCATCGCGCTGGACAGGTCCTTGCGGTCGGTGACCCGGATTTTGCGGTCATTGAGCTGGGCGCCTTTGCCTTTGCTGGCGGTGAATAGTTCGTTCTTGATCGGATCGTAGATGACGGCCTCAATCGGCTCGCCGTTTTCCACCAGCGCGATCGACACGCAGTAATGCGGAATGCCATGCAGGAAATTGGAGGTGCCGTCGAGCGGGTCGATCACGAAGGTCTGCTTGCCTTTGCCCATGGCGCCGGATTCCTCGCACAGGAATGCCGCCTGCGGGTAGGCGCGCTTGAGTTCCTTGATGATTTCGGCCTCGGCGAGGGAGTCCACTTCGCTGGCGTAGTCCTGTTTGGTCTTCTCGAACACATTCAAGCTGTCGAGTTTGTTCATATGGCGTAAAATGACCGTGCCGGCCTGGCGTGCGGCTTTCACCATCACGGTGATGACGGGATTCTGCATGGGGACTACCCTTGGCTAAGTTGGAATAAGAACAGGATGCTGTCGAGCAACACCGCGCCTATGATACCGCAAACCACCGTCCGGCTGGGATGCCGCCGTGGTTCCCATTCATCCACCAGACCGGAAAACGCCGCCCATGGTTCCGATTGATCCCATCCGCATCATCCTGGTCGGTACCCAGCATCCCGGCAATATTGGCTCTGCGGCGCGCGCCATGAAAACTATGGGCCTGAGCCAGTTGATCCTGGTGGCGCCCAAGCGTTTCCCCGATTCGGAGGCGAATGCGCTTGCGGCCGGCGCCGAGGATATCGTTCAGCAGGCCAGGGTGGTCGAAACCCTTGATGAAGCTTTGCATGGCTGCCGGTTTGCGCTGGGCACCACCGCGCGTGACCGCGCCATCAGTCTGCCCGAACATACACCACGCGAAGCGGCCGCGGCCTTGCTCGAGCATACTGGAACGGGCGGTCAGGCCGCACTCTTGTTCGGCCGAGAACGGACCGGGCTGGAAAATGAGGAGCTGATGCGCTGCCATGGCCGCGTGTTCATCCCCTGCAACCCGGACTATGCCTCCCTAAATCTGGCATCGGCGGTGCAGGTGCTCAGTTATGAAATCCGTCTGCGCCGCCTTGAACTCGGCCTGTTGCCGGCCAAAGCGCCAGTCATAGACGAAAGCGAGCCGGCCAGTCTGGACCAGCTCGAACGGCTGTTTACGCATCTGGGCGAATTCATGGATGAAATTGATTTCCACAAAGGCCGTTCGCCTGACATGATCAATCAGCGATTGCGCCGGCTGTTCTTGAGGGCACAGATGGATGAGCGCGAGATAAAAATCATCCGCGGCATGTTATCGGATGCCCAGAGGCTGTTGGCTCAGAAAAAATAAGCCCAGAGTTTTTCGAGCATGCTGATGATATAACCCGAGAATTCAGCCAGAACGATGATTTCGATGATTCCCACGATCCAACCGAGGCTGAGCAGAATGCCATCGCGTTCGATGAATCCGAAGCTGAACGCCAATACGATGAGTCCGAATGGATAGTTCGTCAGGGGGATCGGCAGGGCCAGAAGCCCGCCGAGCACCAGCAGCAAGAACCCGCTGAAAGCGCGTGCCCAGGCATGATCGAAGGCATATTCATAGCGTGGCTTGCAAAGCTTCTCGATCCATTTCAGCCAGGGATCGAAGCGGCGCTGGAAATTGATGATATGCGAACGCTTGAAGGTCTTCCGGCCGATAAATTTCGGTATCCAGGGGTGTTCGAGCTGCCACATCAGCTGCAAACCGATCAGTGAGGTCAGCAGGCCGCTAAATGCGCCCTGGCCAGCGGGAATCGGAATGAACACCGGGATCAGGACAAACAGCAGGAACAGGCCGTAACTGCGGTGGCGGAAGCTGTCCAGTACCAGATCAAAACTCAGGCCATCATCCGGACTGCCATCGGCCAGTTGCTGCAGCAGGATACGGGTGCTTATTTCGTGGCTCATGGCGTTATTGGTCGAACGCGGCGTCAGCGACCGGCTTGCGACCGATCAGGAGTTTGTCGATGCGGGCGCCGTCGAGGTCGATGACTTCAATACGCCAGGCCCCGAACTCGAAAACCTCTCCGGTATGCGGTATCCGGCCGAAGTGCGCGATGACCATGCCGGCGACCGTGGTGAAATCATTGTCGTCCTCGCCCGGCAGCGCCTGCACATTCAGCAGTTCACGCAGTTCTTCGACGGCCAGACGGCCGTCAATCAGCCAGCTGCCGTCCGCGCGTTCAACAATCAGCGCTTCGTCTTCGGCATCTTCCAAGCTCTGGATACGGCCGAGCACGGCACCGATCAGGTCATTGACGGTGACCATGCCGAGAATGTCGCCGTATTCGTCAACGACCAATGCCAGAGTCTGCTGTTCTTCTCGGAAGATTTCCAGCAAACGCAGGGCATTGGTGTATTCGGATACGAACAGCGCCGGATGCACGCTTTTCAGCAGTTCTTCATTATTGCGGCATTCCCGCCCCACCAGCGATTTGGATTCCAGCACGCCAAGCACGTTGCTGTCGTCTTTGCGGTATACCGGATAGCGCGAGAACGGGTTGGAACGCAGGACGTCCTGGTTTTCGACAAAGTCGGCATCGGCATCCAGCCAGATGATCAGGGTGCGTGGCGTCATCAGCGACTCAGCAGTGCGATCGCCAAGGCGCAGCACACGGTTCAGCATATTGCGTTCATCGGCATCCAGGTTTCCCTGTTCATGGCTTTCAGCCACGAGATGCCGGATTTCCTCGTCCGTCACTTTGTCCGCATTGCTTTTATCCAGCCCAAGGACCTGAATCAGAAGCCGTGTACTTCTTGAAAGCAGCCAGACGAAAGGTGCTGCCAGCGTAGAGATGGCGTTCATCGGTACGGCCACGGCGGTAGCAATCCGCTCAGGCGCCAGCAATGCGATGCGTTTGGGTACCAGCTCTCCGATGACGATGGTGACGAAGGTGACGATGACGGCGACAATGACGCTGCCTAGGGTAATCGCCGTTTTGGAGGCTAACGCCGGTACCGCAGCGTCCAGCCATGCGCCAAGCGACGAGCCCAAGGCCTGACCGCCGACAATGCCGTTGAGATAGGGAATCAGGGTAATGCCGACCTGTACGGTCGAAAGAAAGCGCTCTGGGTGTTCGGACAAGCTCAGCGCGGTCTTCGCCCGCTTGGAGTTTTCCGCCATCTGTTTCAGGCGGGACTTGCGGGAGGTGACTACGGCCATCTCCGAAAGGGCAAAAAAGCCGTTCAGCAGGACCAGCAGCAGGACGATGGCGATTTCAAACATGGATATCTGACGATTCCGGATGCAGGAGATAGGATACCTTATGGCAGTGCGGCCTGCCGCTCGGATATCAGGGAACTGTAATATTCATTTACAGTTACCCTAGAATATCAGCGGTTAATCCCGTGTTCAGGAGCCTGCCATGGCGGAGTCTGAATCTAAGCAAGAACGTATTCACGCGGTCATTCGCGCCCTACCAGCCGGCAGCGTGTGTTCCTACGGCGCCGTCGCGGCCAAAGCTGGACTGCCCGGATGCGCACGATTGGTGGCTCGGGTGCTTTCCCAGTCCGACACTCCTGATTTGCCCTGGCACCGGGTCCTGCGTGCTTCCGGTCAGATTGCATTCCCTAAGGACTCACCGATGTTCATCGAACAGTCGCAGCGACTGCGTGCCGAGGGTATCCAGGTCGAGGCGGGGCGGGTGAAAATGCCCAAACGTGGGCTTGATCTGGATGCCTTGCTGTGGGCGCCTGATTGAGCCAATCGGGTATCATGACGCATCCCCTTTGAAGAGCCGGCCATGCATTTACCGAAAGTGACCCGCAATCTGCTTTGGATCATTGCCCTGGTCTATCTGGCGCAGCAGTTCCTCGGTGATGCCCTGATGCCGTTCATGCTCTGGCCATTGCAGGATGTTTTCGTCGGCACCGGCAGCGATGGCCTGCCGGTCAGCATGGGTTTCCAGCTCTGGCAACTGCTGACCTATGGTTTCATGCATGATCCGAGCGGATTTGGCCATCTTTTCTTCAACGGTATCGCGCTTTACCAGTTCGGCGCGCGATTAGAGGAAGTTTGGGGCGGACGCCGCTATTTGACGTTCTTTCTGGTCTGCGTGACCGGCGCCGGTATTTGCCAACTGGCGTTCATGGCCTGGATGCCGGAAACGGCAGGTCCCACCATCGGCGCATCCGGCGGCGTTTACGGCCTTCTTATGGCATACGCTATGCTGTTTCCGCGTGAGCGCGTGATGCTGCTGGTTCCGCCGATACCGATGTCGGCACGCACGCTGGTCATCGTTTTCGGCGCGCTCTCGTTGCTCATGGGCGTCACCGGCACCGCAGGCGGCATTGCCCATTTCGCCCACTTAGGCGGCATGCTGTTCGGCTGGCTGCTGATCCGTTACTGGCGCGGTCAGCCACCGTTTACCCAGAAACGCCAAGGCCCCTGGGGCGTTTAACGGTTCTTCTTGCCGAACATGGCAAATTCGGCGCCGACCACCAAACGCAGCGCTTCCAGCTTTCCGGCATCGTTTTCGGCGGCACGCTGCATGCTGCTTTCCAGCAGCATTGGATAGATCTGATTCACGCTGCGCATAAACGGGTTCAGGTCGATGAGGCTGTCGCGTGAGCGGAATACGGCCTGCTCGCTCGGGGTGAAGGCCGGTAAATGGTTGCCGCGTGCATCGAGTGCCATCACGCTCACGGCTTCATCAGCCGATCGGAATACGGTCTCCAGCACGGCACTGCGTGCGGGCAGAGTGTCATCAATCAGGAATCCGGCACTACCGGCACGGCTTTGCAGGAAGCGTTCAAGTGCTGTCTGCATGAGCGGATGGCCGCCATGGATGGAATGTCCTTCGCCGATGTTTTCATCGTTGCCGAATCGGCAGGGCGTGCTTTTGTCAAATCCAGGCTCAAGCTCCGAAGCTTCGGCATCGAGCAGAAAGACATGTTCCGAGACCGGGGTGAACCGGCAGCCGTAGTGGCCGAGCAGCGCCATGGCGAACAGTTCGAAGTCCTCCTGGCCCAGAAGCCCAGCCTGCAGGGCGCGGCGGCGCAGTTCAAAGAGAAAGGCGGCATCGTACTGGCCGACCAGCAGGCGCAGTGTTGCCGGAAGATGCTGCTGTTCGGGATCGATGCTGCCTTCATGCAGTATTTCGGGGCCGCAGCGGTAGCTCAGTGTGCCGCCAGCATCTTCGGTCACCGCATCCACCGTGCGCGCAGAACCATCCATGAACAGGCAGTCGCCGGGCTCGAAACGCACGCGCAACAATGGCGACGAGGCATGGGTGAAATGCTTGAGTTCGCCGCAACCGGTAAAGATGATGTCGGATTGCCGGGCGTCTGCCCTGAGAATCGTCCCCAGTCCCAATTCGGGTTCGGCGCTCGAGATCCAACGTTGTCCGGGCATGATATTCGGCATCGGCGCATTGTACTGGCTCTGCCGCCGCGGCGCAAAGAAAAAGTCCCCGGATTCGGGGTTTTTCGGAAAAACAAAATCAATTACCAGATTGATACTTTCTTTTCGGTTGCAGTGACCATGGCGTCGCCGCATTGATGCCTATGCTTTTGCATCGGCGCCTTCGTTCGATGGCGTGGAAGTTCGTCGACGTGCTGCCTGCAGATGTGTATTCAAACGCACTAAAGACCATCGGGCCTGAATATAGACTTGCAAGTTGCAGTGGCGGTCTGTTAACCTATATCGGAATTGGTACAGGACTCCCATGCGTATGACGCCCCGTCTCCTGGCCTCTGCGGTTGCATTATGCGGCCGCCGTAGCCCGTATACATCGTTATTCTTCTTCCGACTCCACGCATGGGGTTCTGGCGCGCAATTTTCCGCCTTGAATCTACCCCCTTGGAGCTCCCATGAAAATCCTTGCTTGTGACGGCATTCATGCCGATGGCCTGACCTTGTTCAAAGAAGCCGGTTTCACCGTTGAAACCAGCGATCCGATCAAAGATCCCGCCGTGCTGGCCGATAAACTCAAAGAATTCGACGGCATCATGGTGCGTTCAGCAACATTGATCAGTGCCAAATCCCTGGAAAAAGCAACGCATCTGAAAGTCATCGGTCGTGCCGGTGCCGGTGTCGATACCATTGATGTCGAGGCTGCCACCGCCCGCGGCATCGCAGTGATGAACGCCCCGGACGGCAACACCCTCGCTGCCGCCGAGCATGCCGTTTCCCTGCTGTTTTCGATGGCGCGCCATGTGCCGAGAGCCGACGCCGGGATGAAATCCGGCGAATGGCCGAAAAACGGCCTGACCGGATTCGAACTGGAAGGCAAGCGCCTGGGCGTCATCGGACTGGGCCGCATCGGGGCGACCGTGGCCCGTAAAGCCGTCGGCATCGGGATGGAAGTCGCTGCTTATGATCCTTTCCTGCCGGCCGCCGCATCCGGTCGCATGAGCGTGCCGATGAAGACGCTCGATGAACTGCTGGCCTGGGCCGACATCATCACCCTGCATATTCCGCGCACCAAGGAAACCACCAACATCATCGGCGAAGAACAGATGCGTAAGATGCGCAAAGGCGCCTACCTGATCAACGCTGCCCGCGGTGGTTTGGTCGATGAAGAGGCCCTGATCACCGTGCTGGACGACGGCCATCTCGCCGGGGCCGCGCTTGATACCTTCGTGACCGAGCCGCTGCAGAAGGATTCAGCGCTTCGCGCACATCCGAAACTGATTCTGACTCCGCATCTGGGTGCATCGACCTCTGAAGCGCAGCAGGCAGTCAGTACCATTCTCGCGCGGCAGATGATCGATTTCCTGAAAACCGGCGCCGTTGCCGGCTGCGTCAATCTGCCGCCGCTCAGCGCCGAAGCCGCCAAGGAAGTCGGGCCGTGGATGCCGTTGATGACCGAACTGGGCAAGTTGGCCAATCGTCTGGTGCCTGCGGCTAGCAGTTTGCATATCACTTACGCCGGACGCACCGAGGCGCTGGATACCCGGCCGCTCAGCCGACTTTTGGTGGCCGCCATGCTGGGGACGGCTTCCGGACGGGTGACGCCGGTCAACGCCTTGAGCGAGGCTGCTGCCCGCGGCCTGAAGGTTTCGGAGACTCTCGGGGGTGACGGCGACGGTTTTGACCGTCTTCTGCGCATCGAAGTGGCCGGCGAACAGGGCTGTCGCAGCATCGAAGCCACCTTACACCGTGGTCCGCGCGTGGTCCGTCTGGATGGCGTTGAACTCGACTTCGATCCGGGCGCGCATATCCTGCTGATGAAGAACGAAGATCGTCCCGGCGTCATCGGTCTGCTGGGTTCAAATCTGGGCGCAGCAGGCATCAACATCATCAATTTCTCGCTCGGCGCTACCGGCGACGGCCATGCCATCGCCGCCATTACCGTCGACCGCGAAGTGTCGCAGGCGCAAGTGGCCGGTTTACGCACCATCCCGGGTATCGTGTCCCTGGAAATGTTCTGAGGCGACCCTGATGAAAATCCTTCTTGCCCGACATGGCGAAACCCCCTGGAATGCCGCCGGTCGTTATCAGGGCCAAATCGACATTCCCCTTTCGGAAGCCGGCGAAGTCCAGGCTGCCAAGCTCGGCGATCGGCTAAGTGACGTGACCATTACCCGGGCCGTCAGTTCGCAGCTGACCCGTGCCCGCAGTACCGCTGAGGCGGCGCTTGGTGAAAGCCGCAAACATATCCTGCGCATCGATCCGCGCTTTCAGGAGATTGCCCATGGCGACTGGGAAGGGTTACTGGCCCAGGAGATTGCCGAGCGCGATCCGGTCACCTTTCAGGCATGGCGGGATGCCCCGCAGACCGTGCAGATGCCGCAGGGGGAGAATCTGCAGCAGGTGCTGGACCGCGCCTGGGAAGGCCTTGCTGCCGCCTGTGACGGCCTCGGCAAGGACGACACACTGCTGGTCGTCGCGCATGATGCAGTCAACCGCGTCCTGTTGTGCCGCATTTTCGGTCTGGGTCTCGACCGCCTTTGGTCGTTCCGGCAGGCGCCGACCACGCTCAATCTGCTGGAAGGCGATGATGTGGACAATCTGGCCGTGGTGCGCTTGAATGACTGCCAACACCATACGCCCCTGTTCGGCGAGGCACTGCACCGCGCAATATAATGAAACGCACGCTTGATCAATGGCTGCACTATCAGCTCGGCACCCATCCGCAGGCCATCGCGATGGGTCTGGAGCGTGTGCGTGCCGTGGCAGAACGCCTGGATCTGCTGCAGTTGCCGTGCATGGTCATCACCGTGGGCGGCACTAACGGCAAGGGATCGACGGTGGCTTACATCGAAGCGATTGCACGGGCTTCGGGATACCGGACCGGCGCCTTCACCTCGCCGCATCTGCTGCGCTACAACGAGCGGATCCGCATCGATGGCACGGAGGTCTCAGATGCCGATCTGGTGCAGGCCTTCGAAGCCATCGAAGCGGCCAGGGCGGACATTGCGTTGACCTATTTCGAATTCGGTACGCTGGCTGCCCTGTATCTGTTTGCGCAAGCCGAGTTGGATCTGTCCATCCTTGAAGTCGGTCTGGGTGGCCGTTTGGATGCGGTCAACATCATCGATGCCGATATCGCCGTCATTACCACAGTGGATCTCGATCATCAGGCTTATCTCGGCAATGACCGTGAGGCCATCGGTTTCGAGAAGGCCGGTATCATGCGCCCCGGTCGCCCCTGCATTTTGGGCGAGAAGGACCCGCCATCTTCCGTGCTTCGTTTCGCCTATGAATACGGGGTTTACTGCATCCGCGCCTACAGTGACTATCTGATCGATACTCTCGATGGACATTGGGTCTGGAGCGAGCCCGGCTTCAGTCTGGATCTGCCGTATCCGCAGTTGAAGGCGCCGGCACAGATTCAGAACGCCGCCTGCGCCATTGCAGCCTTGCGTGCATCCACATTGACCATTGCCGACACGGCCTGGGCACAGGGCATGGCGGCGGCCACTGTGACCGGCCGTTTGCAGCGCTGGCGGACCGATCCGGAAGTCATTCTGGATGTCGCGCATAATCCCCAGTCGGTGGCGCAATTGGCGGCCTGGCTGAAGGCTGACCCGAAACCGACCGTGGCAGTATTCAGCGCCCTGAAGGACAAGGACATTGACGGGATGCTGGCCCGGCTCGCGCCATTGATCGGGTTCTGGCATGTCGGTGTCATGGTCGAACCGGCGGAAAGGGCGTTGTCGGCACAGGACTGGCAGGATCAGCTTTCGGTGGCGTTGATGCCTGCGGATTACCGCATTCACCCCGATATCGCCGCTGCCTATGCCGCCGCAGTGGCCGACAGCCGGGGCCGGCGCGTCCTGGTTTTCGGCTCATTTCATACGCTCGAGGCGGTGATGCGTCTCCCTCAGCCGGAGGCAGTCGGAGTATAATTGGCGCTTCCACCGGAGGTTCACATGGAAGCACCGTTGAAACAACGCCTGATCGGCGCCGTCGTTCTGGCGGCACTTGCACTCATCTTCGTTCCGATGCTGCTCCGAAGCCCCGATGTGCGTGATCCGGACAGTGCCGATGTTTCCCTGAAGATTCCCGATGAGCCCGATGCCGACGGCATCAAGACCATCGACATTCCGCTCGATCAGTCTACAGCAGCAAGTCCGGCAGAGCTGCCTGAATTGCCCGAGCCGGAACCGATTCCGCTCGCCGATGATGCCGCCGCAGCGGCGGGTCTGTACGCCGTGGTGATCACGGCGGCTGACGAGACCCAGGCCAAAGCCATTGCCGAAGGCCTGAAAGCCCAAAAGCTGGTGCCGCTGATCCAGAGCAATGGCCAGCGATTCCGGATTCGAATCGGCCCCTATGACAGCCGTGATCTGGCCGAGGCCGCCCGTCTGCGCAGCACGGCGGTGGTTTCTGGTGGCACTGTGGTGGCCATGGATGCCGTAGCTCCTGGCCAGACCGGTTCCGCATCCCTGCCGGCGCAGTCCGCTGCGTCTGCCCCCGCACCGGCCAAAACAGTTGATGCCGCGGTGGCAAGCGCTCCGGTTGCGGCCGTGACCAAACCCGTAAGCATGTCGCCACCGACCAAGACCGTGGCGAAGCCGGAGCATGCTAGTGACGCCAAAGGCTTCGCCGTACAGATCGGTGCGCCGGCCAGCGAACAGGCTGCCCAGTCGCTGCGTGACAAGGCGCGTGCAGCCGGCTTCACCAGTTATATCCAGCCGGTCGAAACCGAAACCGGTCGGCGTTACCGTGTCCGCATCGGTCCGGAGCACAGCCGCGAGGCGGCGACAGCTCTGTTGGCAGCGGTGAAGCAGAAAACCGGTATCGACGGCATTGTGGTCAAGCATCCCTAAAAAGGCTTTTTATGTGCGGAATACTCGGAATCGTCGGTACCACGGATGTTGCCGCGGCACTTTATGACGGACTCACGGTGCTGCAACACCGCGGACAGGACGCCGCCGGCATCGCCACCGTGTCCGGACAACGCATCAATCTGCACAAGGGAAACGGTCTGGTCAGTGATGTCTTCGGGCCGCAACAGATGGCCCGTCTGCGCGGACATGTCGGCATCGGTCACTGCCGATACCCGACCGCCGGCTCGTCCGGCAGCGATGAAGCTCAGCCTTTCTATGCCAATGCGCCATTCGGTCTATCGCTGGCGCACAACGGCAATCTGACCAATACCGAAACCCTGCGCCGGGAAGTCTCCGAGCAGGATCACCGGCACATCAATACCCAGTCCGATTCCGAAGTGTTGTTGAACGTGCTGGCTCATGAATTGCTGGAGCAGGGGGCGTTGAATCCGCAATCCGCACTGAAAGCGGTCGAGGGCGTGCACCGCCGGGTTTCCGGAGGGTATTCGGTTGTGGCGACCGTCATGGGTCTGGGGCTACTGGCCTTCCGTGATCCGAACGGGATCCGGCCCTTGGTGCTGGGCAAACGCGAAACCCTGCTGACCGATGAATACGCGGTCGCCTCCGAATCGGTCGCACTCGACATCCTCGGATTCACCCGCCTTCGCGACATCGCCCCCGGCGAGGCCGTGGTCATCACCGATGATGGCAAGCTGTTCACGCATCAGGCGGCGCCCGGGCGGAAACACACGCCCTGCATTTTTGAATTCGTGTATTTCGCCCGTCCCGATTCGATGATGGATGACATCTCCGTGCACAAGGCGCGCATGCGCATGGGCGTCAAACTCGGCGAGAAAATCTTGCGTCTGCGGCCGGATCATGACATCGATACCGTCATTCCGATTCCGGACACCTCACGCGACGCCGCGCTGGAAATCGCCAGTCTGCTGGGTGTGAAATACCGCGAGGGCTTCATCAAGAACCGTTATATCGGGCGCACCTTCATCATGCCCGGACAGAGCCAGCGCGTGCAGTCGGTCAAGCGCAAGCTCAATCCGATTCCGCTCGAGTTCAAGGACCGGGTGGTGCTGCTGGTCGATGACTCGATCGTGCGCGGCACCACCTCGCAGCAGATCGTGCAGATGGCGCGTGAAGCCGGTGCCCGCAAGGTCTATCTGGCTTCAGCCGCGCCGCCGGTCCGTTTTCCGAACGTTTACGGCATCGACATGCCAGCTGCCTCGGAACTGGTCGCGCACGGCCGCACCGAGGCCGAAATCCAGCAGCTGCTGGGCTGCGACTGGCTGATCTACCAGGATATCGCCGATCTGGAAGACGCCGTTTCCGGCCCGAAACGCAAGGTGGCGGATTTCGATTCGTCCTGCTTCACCGGGGAATACATCACCGGCATCGAGCTCGGTTACTTCGAGAAGCTGGAGCAGGCACGCAGCGACGCTGCGAAAGCAAAATCAGGCTGAGCCCTATGCCATCCGATCTCCGGCTTTTGGCCCGTGCCGTGCTGAAGGCGGATTCGATCGAAACCAAACTCGCGGCCGCGGATACGCTGGCGAACGCGGCTGCATCCGGCTTTGGTATCGATGTTTCCGCGCAAGGCGAGGATGTGGCAAGACCCGGGCGCCCCGCGCAACCTGTGCTGGTTCCACCAAAATCGCTGCCCAAGCGCAATCTGCTGCAGGTGGAAGGCCGCGCCGCGCTGCTGCATGCCATTGCCCATATCGAATTCAACGCCATTGATCTGGCCTGCGATGCGGTACAGCGCTTTCCGGGCATGCCTGCCGAGTTTTACACGGACTGGATTAGTGTGGCAACCGACGAAGCGCGGCATTTTCGGCTGTTGCAGAACCGTCTTGCCGGAATTGGCTATGCCTATGGCGACTTTGCTGCCCATGACGGGCTCTGGGAGATGGCGCTGCGGACCCGTGATGACTGTTTGGCACGCATGGCGCTGGTGCCGCGCGTGCTCGAGGCGCGCGGATTGGACGTGACGCCGGGCATGGTTGCGAAATTCGAACAGGCCGGCGATGGCGATTCGGTGGCTGTGCTGGAAATCATTTTGCGTGAGGAGGTGGGCCATGTTGCCATCGGCACATGGTGGTTCAACTTCTGCTGCCAGGCACGCGGCTATGACCCGGAAATCACCTTTCTCGATCTGTTGCAGAATGTCGGCCGCGGTGCTTTGCGTGGACCCTACAATGCCGAAGCACGTCGGCTCGCCGGATTCACGCCCGACGAAATGCGTGGCATCACGGCGCTGGCGAATAATGCAGTTTGAGGCTATTGCCCGCTGCCGCGAGGTGTGAGCTCTGGGTGTACCAATCGCCCAGCACAATCCGTTCAGCCGGCAAACCGTCGAGCTCAAGCGCATGCCTTGCCGGGCGGTGGGTATGGCCGTGAATCATCCGCTTGACGCCGTAGTGGCGCATCGTAGCCATAACCGCATCCGCTGAGACATCGGTGATGCTTTCGAGTTGTTGGTTATCTTTCAGTCCCTGCTGTCGGTTTTGACTGGTCTGCCGTGCCTGTTCGGCGTATGCGCGCCTTGCAGCAAGCGGCTGTGACAGGAAAAGCCTTTGCCAGTCGGGGTTACGGACTTGGTTGCGGAAAGCGAGGTAATCGCGGTCCTCGGTGCACAGCAGATCGCCATGCATCAGCAGGGCGGGTTCACCGGCACAGGAAATGACGGCGTAGTCGGGCAGTAGCTGGCCGCCGATGCGTTCGGCGAAGACCGGGCCAAGCAGGAAGTCGCGGTTGCCACGCTGCACGAAAATCCGGGTGCCACTGGCGCTGCAGGCGGCTAGAGCCTGTTGTGTCTGCAGCGCAAGTTCGCTGTCCTCGTCATCGCCGATCCAGGCTTCATGAAGATCGCCGAGGATGTAGAGGGCTTCGATGCCGCGGCACTGAGCTGCCAGCAGTTCGAGGAACGCGGCGGTGGTTTCCGGACGCGACGCATCCAGATGCAGATCAGAGATGAAGATTTGACTCACGGCGTTTCCGTCGTCCGGATCTGACGGATGATGATTGGTTTGACCGGTGTGGCATCGCCGATACCGGCGCGCGGGCCGACTTTCACGCTACGCATTCCGTCAATGGCCTCCATGCCATCGACGACGCGGCCGAAAACCGTATAGCCGCGGCTTCGGGCATCGGCCATCGACACGAAATCGAATTGTGGGTTGTCGACGACATTGATGAAAAACTGCGCGCCGGCGGAGTCCGAGTCGTTGGCGCGACGTGCTGCAGTTACCGTGCCACGCAGATTGCGCAGGCCGTTATTCGCTTCACTGCGGATGAAGCCTCGGTCGGGTTTGAGGCGGTATTCCGGTGTATAGGCGCCACCCTGCACCAGCAGATTTCCGATCACCCGGTGAAAAACGGTATTGTCGTAATGTCCCGCTTCAACATAGGTCATGAAGTTCCGTACCGTCAGCGGTGCCTTATCCTCATAAAGTTCGATGACAACCGCGCCGGCATCGGTAGTAAGCACGACCCGCG
>Ga0102812_10001512_pt1 | contig 16118 bp, 16 predicted proteins | sample ColrivemetaGS713_FD_79334 | JGI IMG/M metagenome (GOLD analysis project Ga0102812, IMG submission 79334) | Estuarine microbial communities from the Columbia River estuary - Flood tide ETM metaG S.713 | ecosystem: Environmental > Aquatic > Marine > Intertidal zone > Estuary | place: USA... | reverse complement strand
GAGATACTTCGCCCGAAGCGCTTCGTCTTCAAGCACTTCTTTTGCCGAACCGTCAAAGACAACGGTGCCGGTGTCCAGAATGACGGCCCGATCTGCAAGCTTGAGGGCCGCAACAGCGTTCTGTTCGACGATCACCGTGGTGATCCCCTGATCGCGGATGATCGACAGGGTCTTGGCGATTTCCTGCACGATAACGGGCGCAAGGCCTTCGTAGGGTTCGTCGAGGAGAAGCACCTTGATATCGCGGGCCAGCGCGCGCGCAATCGCCAGCATCTGCTGTTCGCCACCCGACATGGTCACGCCTTCTTGGTTCCGGCGTTCCTTGAGGCGTGGGAAAAGTTCGTAGATGCGTTCCAGCGACCAGCCCTTGGAAGGCGCGATCTGCGCCAGCGTCAGGTTTTCCTCGACCGTCAGGCCGGGGATGATCCGCCGGTCTTCGGGGACGAGGGCGATGCCGGCCTGTGCCGCCTGATGGCTGCGCATTTCGTGCAGCGGTTTGTGGTCGAGCCAGATTTCCCCATGCTTGAGTGCAGGGTTGTCAAGGCGCGCAATCGTCCGCAGGGTCGAGGTTTTGCCAGCGCCATTCCGGCCGAGGAGGGCCAGAATTTCGCCTTCGTGGATGTCAAAGGACACGCCCTGCACGATGTAGCTTTCACCGTAATAGGCCTGAATGTCCCAGACGCTCAGGAATTTGGACGACGTCGCGGCCATGTTCCGGTTTTTGTCAAAGGCGCCGTCGCGCTGGATCGGTTCAACGTGTGTCATGTCCGTCTCCTCAGACCTGCGCCTCGCCCAGATACGCTTCGCGCACCTTGGGATGGCCCTTGATGTTTTCGGGGGTTTCTTCGACCAGCGGGGTGCCTTGGGCCAGAACGGTGATCCGTTCGGCAAGGCTGAACACGACGTGCATGTCATGTTCAATGATGGCCATGGTGATGTCCCGCTTGGCCTTGATTTCCTTAAGCAGGTCGATGGTGTTGTTGGTGTCGGCCCGCGCCATACCGGCGGTGGGTTCGTCGAGGAGCAGGAGTTTGGGTTCCTGCACCAGACACATCGCCATTTCCAGACGCCGTTTGTCACCGCGCGACAGCGACCCTGCATGCATGTGCCGTTTGTCGAGCATATTAACATCGGCCAGCATCATTTCGGCCTGTTCGACGATCGACTTTTCATTGGCGACTGTTTCGATCGCATGCATCCGGAATGCCCCGTCCCGCTTTGCAAAGCAGGGGATGAGCACGTTTTCCAACACGGTCAGATCGGCAAAAATCTCGGGTGTTTGGAACACACGGCTGATGCCCAACTGATTGATTTCATGCGGTTTGCGTCCCAGAACCGAGTGGCCGTCGAACATGACTGACCCAGAGTCTGGGATCAGTTTGCCCACCAACACGTTCAGCAGGGTGGATTTGCCAGCGCCGTTCGGACCGATGATCGCGTGGACAGTGTTTTCCTGAATGGACAGGTTCACATTGCCCAAGGCCTGAAGGCCACCAAACCGTTTGTTGACGCCTTTGACTTCGAGAATACCCATTTTCGGCTCCTTATTCCGCAGGCGTCGTTGTGGTGTCGGTTTTCTTTGACCAACGCTTGGCAATCCGCTTGCCGCCTTCGACCAGCCCGCCGGGCAGGAAGATGACGATCAGCATGAACAGCACACCCAGGGTCAGCTGCCAACCGTCGCCGACAAAGCGTGCACCGATCCAGACCACCACGTTTTCGATCGGGTCGGGAAGGAAGCTAAACCAGTCGTGCAGGATGCCTTCGTTGATCTTGGAAAAGATGTTTTCGCAGTATTTGATGAAACCAGCGCCCAGCACCGGCCCCATCAGGGTGCCTGCGCCGCCGAGGATGGTCATCAAAACGACCTCGCCCGAAGCGGTCCACTGCATGCGTTCGGCGCCTGCCAGTGGGTCCATGGCCGCCAAAAGACCACCCGCCAGACCTGCATACATGCCGGAAATCACAAAGACTGCCAAAGTGTAGGGTTTGGTGTTCAGACCGGTATAGGCCATCCGAGTCTGGTTCGACTTGATCGCGCGGAGCATCAGGCCAAAAGGCGACCGGAAGATCCGCATGGACAGGTAAAAGGCGATGATCGCGATGACAGCGCAGAGGTAATAGCCAGCGTTCAGCGTAAAGGTCCAAGGCCCAAGATGCAGGTCCCAGCTTGCGTTCATGTTGATCCACAGGTTGGGAACCGGCAACGACCCGGAGGTGTTTTCGGCGTCCAGAATACGCGGGTCCGACAGCGACAACTGCAGGCCGGTTTCGCCGTTAGTGATCGGGGTGAACACCGAATAGGCGAGGTTATAGGACATCTGCGCAAAGGCCAGCGTCAGGATCGAGAAATAAATGCCCGACCGCCGCAGCGAGATATAGCCGATCACCAAGGCAAAGAGCCCCGAAAGAACCATCGCAAGAAGGATCGCGGGGATCACATTCATGCTGACCAGTTTGAACATCCAGACCGCCGCATAGGACCCGATCCCGAGAAAGGCCGCATGGCCAAAGGACAGGTAGCCGGTCAGACCGAACAGCAGGTTAAACCCGATGGCCAGGATGCCGTAGATCGCGAACCGCTGCATCAGTGCAGGATAGCCCGCATTGAATTGCGCCATCGCGCTTTCCGCAGGGAAGGGGTTGAGTATGAACGGAGTCAGAAGTGTCAGCGCCACGACGATCCAGAGAAATTTAGTGTCTTTTTGATCGAGACCGAACATGGATTATTCCTCCATCACGCCCTTGCGCCCCATGAGGCCGCGCGGACGGGTGAGTAGAATGATGATTGCGACGAGGTAGATGATGACTTGGTCGATGCCGGGGATGATCGATTTGACTTCGTTCATCGAAGCGAAGGACTGCAAAATCCCCAACAAGAAGCCCGACAGCACAGCGCCCGGAAGCGATCCCATGCCGCCGACCACGACAACCACAAAGGACAGCACGAGGAAGTCCATGCCCATATGATAGTTGGGCGACAGGATCGGCGTGTACATCGCACCGGCCATCCCGGCCACCGCGGCTGCAAGGCCGAACATCAGCGTAAAGCGCTTGTCGATGTCGATGCCGAGGATACCCACGGTTTCGCGGTCAGCCATACCTGCGCGGACGACCATCCCGAAGGTGGTGAACTGCAGAAAGGCAAAGACAAGGCCGATGATCGCCGCAGAGAACAGGAAATAGACCAGACGCCAGTAGGGATAGACCACCGCGTTGGGGTCAAATCCGAGCAACACGCCGAAATCGATCGACCCTTGGAACATCGACGGGGCAGGGGTCGGGATCGGGTTGGCTCCGTAGAAATAGCGCACGACCTCTTGCAGAACGATCGCGAGACCGAAGGTCACAAGGATCTGATCCGCATGGGGCCGCTTGTAAAAGTGTTTGATAAGACCGCGTTCCATGATCCAGCCGACCAGCAGCATAACCGGAATGACCAGAATAATCGCGATCGGCACGGACCAGTCGATCAGGGCACTGCCAAAGGCGTCACCGAACCATTCCTTGACGTATGGCACATCGACCTTGAGCGGATTGCCCAGAAAGTCTTTCTGTGTTTCGTCGACGATCTGGTGGCTGACGTTCAGCAGTCTTTGCATGAACACCGAACAAAACGCGCCGATCATGAACAGCGCGCCATGCGCAAAGTTCACAACGCCAAGCGTCCCGAAAATGAGAGTAAGGCCCAGCGCGATAAGCGCATAGGCCGAGCCTTTATCAAGCCCGTTCAGAATTTGGAGGATAATGGCGTCCATGGTCCCCGCCCCGATGAATTGAGATTGGCCTGCAATTTGGCTGCAGGAATGGGGCTGGCCGCAGCAAATGCACGGCCAGCCAAGAGTGTTTCAACAGCAGCAATTAGCCGTTGTTGCAAGCGCCCAGAGTAGCCTCGTCGCCACCGAACATTGGGTGGTTGGCGGCATAGGTCACTTGGTCGACTGGGGTCACTTCGACGATTTCAAGGGTGTCGTATTCGTTGGTCGGGGACTCTTTGCCCTTCATAACGAGAACATCCTTGAAGCACTGGTGGTCTTCGGCGCGATACAGGGTCGGGCCAACGCCCATGCCGTCGAACTCGAAGCCTTCGAGTGCTGCGGCAACGGCGCAGGGTTCGAAGGTGCCGGCGCGGGTGGCCGCATCTGCATAAAGCAGGGTCTGCACATAGGAAGCCTGAGCAGCGTTTGACGGCGGACGGCCATACTTTTCGCCGAAGGATTTGACGAAGGCTTGGGTGCCTGCGTCCTGCAGCTGCCAGTTCCAGTTCATCGAACCGTAAACGCCCTGGATGTTCGAGCCAGCACCAGCCGCCATCAGTTCCGAATACAGCGGAACAACGATTTCGAACTGCTTGCCGTTGACCATCTTGTCGCGCAGGCCGAACTGAACGGCTTGGGTCAGCGAGTTGACCATGTCAGCGCCGTAGTGGTTCAGAACCAGCACGTCCGCGCCCGAGTTCAGAACCGGAGCGATATAGGACGAGAAGTCGCCAGCACCCACGGGGGTCAGCACGTTTTCAGCAGTCTGCCAGCCCAGAGCTTCGGTCGAAGCCTGGATCGATTCCTGCTGGGTCCAGCCCCAGGTGTAGTCGGCGGTCAGGTGATAGGCGCGACGGTCGTTGCCATAGGCCTTGCCCAGCACGGGAGCCAGAGCGGCGCCCGACATATAGGCGTTAAAGAAGTAACGGAAACCGTTGGCCTTGCGGTCCTTACCGGTGGTGTCGTTCGAGTGGGTCAGCGCGGCCATGAAGATGATGCCAGCTTCTTGGCAGAGACCCTGCACAGCAACAGCCACGCCCGAGGACGAACCGCCCGAGATCATGACAACGCCGTCTTTCTGGATCATCGACTGTGCCGACGCGCGGGCCACGTCCGATTTGGTCGCGGTGTCGCCGGTGACGTATTCGACTTTCTTGCCCAGCACGCCATTGCCGCCAAGGGCTTTGGACGAGAAGGTGTTGAGCATGCCGCCGTCGCCTTCACCGTTCAGGTGTTCAACAGCGAGTTCGAATGCGCGAAGTTCGTCCATGCCTTCTTCGGCATAGGCGCCGGTCTGCGGCACGTTAAAGCCGAACTTGACCGAAGAGCCGGTGGGTTCGTTGGTATAAGCGGCTGCGGAAGAGGTGAAGATCGTCGGCAGAGCAAGGCCAGCGCCGGTGATGGCACCGGTCTTCAGCACGCCACGACGCGAGAAGTTCGATTTGGACATTAGGTCCCTCCCTTAGGTGAAATGCCTGCACGGATCTCCTCACCCTGCACAGGCCTGCATCTTTACAATGCTTCCCCATTATCGCGACGAGTTCGAAAATTTCGCAACAAGCCACTATGTCGCAACAATTTTTTTGTAAAGAAATACACAATACGATAGTATGAATTGTAAATTGATTTTCTCGCGCCTGCAGAAAGGTGTTGAAAACGTTAAGGGAAATAAGATGCCGTTACGTCAATCCACCGGGAGCCGCATCCGCGAGCGACGCAATGATCTGAGAATCCGACAATCCGATCTGGCTGCAGCCGCTGGAATATCGGCGTCATATCTAAATCTGATCGAACATGACCGCCGCAGAATCGGCGGCAAGATCCTCAATGACATCGCGCGTGCGTTGCGGGTAGAGCCCGGTTTGCTTGCCGAAGGCACGGAAACCGCCCTGCTTGATACCCTCCGCACTGCCGCCGCTACGCTGCCATCTGCGGGTGCCGAAGTTCCGCGGACAGAAGAATTCGCAGCCCGATTTCCGGGATGGGCGGCCCTGATCGCCGCACTAACCGCGCAAAACGCCGGATTAGTGGCCCGTGTTTCTGCCCTGACGGACCGTTTGGCGAATGACCCGAAACTGGCATCCTCCTTGCACGAAGTCATTTCTGCCGTGACGTCGATCCGGTCGACTTCGTCCATTCTTGTCGGCAATGATGACATTGATCGCGATTGGCAGGGCCGGTTCCACCAGAATATCTATCAAGACAGTCAACGACTGGCCGAGGCGAGCCGTGAATTGATCCAGTTTCTGGATGCCCCAAAGGAGCGGCAGGTCGCGGTTCTATCCCCCATCGAACAGGTCGAGGCTTTTTTGGGGTCGCTGTCCTATCACATCCCCGCGCTCGAAGGGGACGATCCGGTGCTCAGCCCCGAAGCTGCCGCCCAAGGCGCGCCGGGGGTGGGGGGCGCTGCTGCAACACAGATGCTTGTCAGGCATTTGACGCAATATCGGCAAGATGCGCAGGCCTTGCCGTTGGCCCCTTTCCAAACTGCCGCCCGTGCGGCGGATTATGATCCAATCGCCCTTGCGCGCCAATTCGGGGTGCCTGTTGTGCAGGTGCTGCGCCGACTAGCCGCGCTTCCGCCAGATCAGGGGCATCCGCCATTCGGTCTGGCGGTTTGCGATGCGGGTGGCACCCTTATTATGCAGAAACCCGCACCCGGCTTTTCCCTTCCGCGCGGGGGCGGTATTTGCCCGATTTGGCCGATTTTTGGTGCCTTCTCTGCGCCCGAACGGCCGCTTCGGGTCTTGGTCGAGCTGCCACAGGACCCTGTCCAACACCATTTGTGCTATGCCGTCGCCGTCCCTTTGGGGGAATTGTCTTATGGCAGGGCGGTGCACTACCGCGCGACGATGCTGGTCCGGCCGGACGTGGCGAGCACCAAGGATGGAACAAGTGCTGAAAAGGTCGGCATGTCCTGCCGGGTCTGCCCACGCAGAGAATGCGGGCAAAGGCGCGAGCCGTCGATCCTATAAGATACCGCGCCACAAGAGACAGAGCTTTTGACAGTCCGGCGCTTTGCCGCAATAGTCCAGCAAAGCCTTTGGAAAAGAGGCGTTTCGCTTTGGGAGGAGCGAGGGGATGGCGAAACGGGTCTTGTTGATCGAAGACGAGCCGAACATTATCGAGGCGATCAGCTTTATTCTGTCTCGGGATGGGTGGACCGTCCATACCCACGCCGATGGCGAGACAGCAAATACCAAAATCGCGGCGATGCCGCCGGATGTAGTTATTCTGGATGTGATGCTTCCAGGGAAATCGGGCTATGACATCTTGCGCGACATGCGTGCAGATGCGTCATCGAAAGACATTCCTGTCTTGATGCTAACCGCCCGGGGCCAGTTGCGAGATCGCGAATTGGCAGAACGACTGGGTGCGACCCATTTCATGACCAAACCGTTTTCGAACGCCGAGGTGCTTAGGGTCGTCCGTAGTCTGGCAGGGGAATAGGCATGGCCAAACCTCCGCCAAAGCCGACCTTTCTCGCCACGGCGACCTATCGGCAAAGACGGCTGCGCGATGTGGCGATGGGGCTTCCGGTTCTGGGCGCGGTTCTGTTTACAATTCCCTTGCTATGGCCGCGCGACGGGCTGGGTCAGCAAGGAACATCCGATGCGCTGCGGTTCCTGTTCCTGTCGTGGTTCTGCTTGATTATTGTCGGGCGGCTGGTGGCCCGAAAAATCCGCAGCGACAGCGCGACCGAGGAATAGGTCGTGGTCTCTTTTAACCTGCTCATTGCGGTATCCTTGGCCTACGTGGCCTTTTTGTTTTTCATTGCCTTTGTCGCAGAACGCCGCGCCGAAACGGGCAGGGGGGCGTGGCTCCGGTCTCCGCTGATCTATACGCTGTCCTTGTCGATCTATTGCACGGCGTGGACGTTCTATGGTGCGGTTGGATATGCGGCGCGATCGGGCCTGGAATATCTGACGATCTATCTTGGCCCGACAATTGTGATGCTCGGATGGTGGTGGATCTTGCGCAAACTCGTGCGGATCGGGCGGAGCCAGCGGATCACCTCGATCGCCGACCTGATTTCTTCGCGCTTCGGGAAATCGACAGCCTTGGGTGTGCTCGTCACATTGATCATGATCACTTCGGTCACACCCTATCTGGCGTTGCAGTTGCAGTCGGTCACCCTGTCTTTTGCTGTTTTTGCCGAAAGTTCTGGCCAGATTTGGGGTGGGGCAGAGTTGAATGCAGCGGCGCTTTGGGTGGCGGCGGGGCTTGCGCTATTCACCATTCTGTTCGGAACCCGAAATCTGGACGCAAACGAACGGCACCACGGGATCGTTACCGCCATCGCGGTCGAGGCGATTGTCAAACTCTTTGCCTTGGTGGCTGTCGGTATCTTTGTGGTTTGGGGCGTGGGTGGCGGTATCCGTCCGACGCTCGAACTCATCGACAATTCCGCCATATCCCAATGGACCCAACCGGCGGGGCGCTGGGTTGGCTTGACCTTTGTGTCGGGTGCCGCACTTTTGTGCCTGCCGCGGATGTTTCAGGTGCTTGTCGTTGAAAACGCCGAAGAATCCCATCTGGCAACCGCCAGTTGGGCCTTTCCGCTATACCTGCTGGTGATGAGCCTTTTTGTGGTGCCAATTGCGGTGGTTGGACTGGATTTGATGCCGCAAGGGTCAAACCCTGACCTTTTCGTGTTGACGGTTCCCCTTGCGCAAGGACGCGAAGGGCTGGCGATCCTGTCTTTTCTGGGCGGGTTTTCATCGGCCACATCCATGGTCATCGTGTCGACAATCGCGCTGGCCACGATGGTGTCGAACCATATCGTTGTGCCGCTCTGGCTATCGAGCCGTTCATTCGGGGCCTTGATGTCGGGCGATGTTCGGCAGGTCGTCCTATTGGCGCGGCGGCTATCAATCGGCGGGGTTCTGCTGTTCGGCTATGTCTATTACCGGCTTTCAGGCGGCGGCGCGGCGCTGGCTGCGATCGGTCTGATTTCCTTTACCGGTGTCGTGCAGGTCCTGCCGGCCATGATCGGCGGGATATTCTGGCGCGGCGCGACCCGTTGGGGTGCCGTCGCCGGTCTGGCCGTTGGCTTTGCGATTTGGGGCTGGACGCTGTTTTTGCCATCCTTCGGGGCAGGGGCCGTTATTTCGGCGCATGTCTTGGCGGATGGGCCTTTCGGGATCGGCTGGCTGCGACCGCAGGCGCTGTTCGGCATCGGCGGGATCGATCCGGTGCTCCATGCGATCCTTTGGTCGATGCTGTTGAACGCTGGCCTGTTTTTTGCGGTGTCAGTCATGACTTTCCCCCTCCCCATTGAAAGATTGCAGGGCGCGCAGTTTGTGAATGTTTATGAACATTCGGTCGGCACGCAGGCCTGGACACAAAGCAAGGCCGAGGCCGAGGATCTGTTGATCATGTCACAGCGTATTCTGGGCCCGGCGGACGCGCAGGACCTGTTCCAGAAAGCAGCGCAGTCCCAAGGTAAGGCAGGGTATCTGCCAGATGTTACCCCCGAATTCGTCGCCCGTCTTGAACGCGAACTGGCGGGGTCCGTGGGGGCGGCGACCGCGCATGCGATGATTGGCCAAATGTTGGAAGGCGCAAGTGTGACTGTTCAAGATCTGATTGCCGTTGCCGATGAGGCAGCCCAGATCATGGAATATTCCAACCAGCTCGAGGAAAAATCGGCCGAACAGGAACGCACGGCGCGCGCGCTGCGCGAAGCCAACGAAAAGCTGACCGCGCTTTCTATCCAGAAAGACGCATTCTTGTCCCAGATCAGTCATGAATTGCGGACACCGATGACCTCGATCCGGTCGTTTTCCGAAATTCTGGGGGATGGCAGCCTCGGAAAAGCTGACCAGGCGAAATACGCGGGCATCATCCATGCCGAGGCCCTGCGTCTGACCCGCCTTTTGGACGATCTTTTGGATCTAAGCGTTCTGGAAAACGGTCAGGTCAACCTGAATCAGGAAACCGGGCAATTGTCCGATCTTCTGGATCGTGCCGTTTCGGCGGTCGGGGGCGGGCAAATCCTGATCCTTCGTCGCCGCTCCGAAGAAGTGGTAACCTTGACCACCGATCTCGATCGTTTGACCCAAGTCTTTATCAACCTGATCGCAAATGCCGAAAAATATTGCGATGCGCCAAACCCTGAACTCCGGATCGAGGTGACCCGCACCGCCCGCGCCGTGACGGTCGATTTTATCGACAATGGACGCGGAATTGATCAGGAAAGCCAACAGGTGATCTTTGAAAAGTTTTCGCGCCTGTCTGATCATCGCAAAGCGGGCGGCGCGGGCCTTGGGCTTGCGATTTGTCGGGAAATCATGGCGCGGTTGGACGGGGCGATTACCTATGTGCCGGGGCAGGGCGGGCGGCTTTCCGCGTGACCCTGCCGCGCAAAGACGCATAGCTGGCCCACCAGAGTTAAAGGCTTGGTAACACTGGATGACTTAGTTTCAGCGCAGATGGCAACATTCGCGTGAAACAGGACAGACATGACCGTCGATCCCGAAGACCGACTTCTTTGGCGTAAGGTACGTCGGACGCAGGATGAACCTCTGGCCGAGGCGCCTGTTACGTCCGCCCGGGCGCTGCGCACGGCGATCGCACAGGGCGCGGAAAAGGGGCTTGGCCTTGGCCTGGTCGTTATCGGCATCGAAGAGGCGGAAGAACATCTGGATCAGTGGGTGGGGTCTGTTCCCGCAGATTGGGCGCTTGTCCTTCTTGACCGCGGGGCGGATCATTCGGGCCTGGCCGCGATCAGCCCTGATTTTCGGTCGGCAATTGTCGAACATATGACGACAGGCAGGGTCAGCCCAGCTGTTGCGACCCCGCGACCAGTCACGCGCACCGATGTCGAACTGTTCCAACCCATGTTTGCGGCTTTTCTGGAAACGCTGCCGCATCTTGCACAGTTTACCACCCTTGCCCCTTGGGTTGCGGGGGTGGTGGTCGGTGGTCCGGTGCCAACCCCGCGCACTGCGGGGCTGATGCTGACCGACACGGAATATCGCGTCCTAAGGTTTACGATAGATCTGGGGCAACCTGACCGCGTGGCAGAGGCCCTGATCGCCTTGCCGCTTCACCCTATCGCCAGACCGCCGCCAGTTGTCGAAAACGTGCCGTCAGACTGGTCCGACAAAATGAAATCGGCGGTGCTGGACGCGCAGTCGCCACTGAATGCGGTCCTGCATCGCATGCGGCTGTCGCTGCGATCCGTCGAAAAGTTCGAGGTCGGGCTGGTGCTGCCTTTGCCCGGAGTGACGGTCGGGTCGGTTGTATTGCTCGGGCCGCAGAATGCCCAAGTCGCGACTGCGCGACTTGGACAAGTCAACGGAATGCGTGCGGTCAGAATCGAACCGCGTGATAGCCCCACCATGACCGAAGGCGTCGCGCGCGCGCAAACTTCGGATTACCCCGAAACAGGGGACCGCGGCGTTATGGAACACCGACTATTGCCTGCCGATGCGTCGCCCTAAAACTAAGTTTTTTTTGATTTCGCAGCATAGTCGGCTTGCAGTGCCACCAAGCGGGGCCGGTGCGGTTCAAGGTCGTATCCAGCCTTTTCCGCTGCCGTGACAATCGCATCGACCGAAAGGGTGTCCAGCCGCGACAACGCCCAAATCAGTGTCGACCTGGTGCCCGAGGCGCAATAGGCAAGAACCGGCCCGCCAGCCTTTTGCACGATTTCGCTTTGTTCCTTGGCCATCGCGATGGACAGGCTCTGGTGAGAAGCGGGGATACGGGAAAAGCCAAGGCCGGCGGCCTTGGCTGCTGTTTCGATTGCGTCCCCCTGAAGTTCCTCTGGAACCTCTTCGTCTGGCCGGTTGTCGATAATATGAACATATCCGGCCGCCTTGATCTCTGCCATATCGGCAGGGACGATCTGCGGGGTTACTGCATATGAGTCTGTAATGGGGCGAATAAACATGCCCCGTTTTTTAGACCGCCGCTGCCACCGCGTCCAGACGTGATCTGAGCACCGGGGCGATCCGCATCCCTACAAACATAGCTAGCGCAAAGACCGTGCCACCGATGCCGCCATAGGACAGCGATGCAACTGCCGGACCGGGGCAGAGCCCGACCAAGCCCCAGCCAAAGCCGAAGAGCATCGAGCCGATGACAAGGTTATGGCCGATTTTCTGGTCCGGCTTAGCCGGGAACATGCCGCCAAGGGCGGGGTTGCGGCCCCGTGTCAAACGCCACGCGATCGCCATCGGGATCATCGCGCCACCCATAACAAAGGCGAGTGTGGGATCCCACTCTCCGAAAATATCCAGCCAACCCTGAACTTTGCGGGTGTCAGTCATTCCCGAAATCAGCAAACCGGTTCCGAAAAGGCTACCGGAAACAAAAGCGAACAAAGACCGCATGATTACACCCAACCCAAGATATGTTTGAACAGGATGACCGACAGACCGCCGGCCATGATGTAGAAAACTGTTGCGACGAACCCGCGCAGCGACAGGCGGGATATCCCGCAAACACCGTGACCCGATGTGCAGCCATTGGCAAAGCGCGTTCCAACGCCGACCATCAGGCCCGCAGCCACAACGGCCCATAGGTTTTCGGTCACAAAGGTGCGCGGCGCTTCGAGGAACAGGGAAAATATCCCCGGCACCAGAAACAGCCCGACAAGAAACCAAGCCCTTTCTTTGGCCTGATTGCCTGCGGTTCCGTCAACCAAGCCGCCGATGATGCCCGATGCGCCCATGATCCGGCCGTTGATCAAAAGGTAAACCGCCCCCGCAATGCCGATTAGCCCGCCACCGGCGAGGCCCCAAATCCAGTCCTGTTGCATATTTCTTCCGTGTCTTTTGTGAGTGATGGCGAGAGAGCCCCTGTTCCTGCCCCATCCCTAAGGCCGATCCAAGGACATGAACCGGCCAGTTTCCCGCCCGATCCCGTCTTATTCCCCATTGCGCTGGGGCGATGTTGATCTGAGAGGTCAACACCCGTTAAAGTGCCCCCAACATGATAGGGGCCGAATCTGATCGTAAGATAAGCGATCATAAAAGCATTGCAAGAATGAAATATGTAATTATTATGTTTTGAGGATAATTTGATGGATATCAAGATGGCTGCGGATGCAATGGACAAGGCTGCAGATGAAGCTGCAGAGGTGTTGAAGGTTCTATCGAACCCCGCGCGGCTGCGTATTCTATGCGCCCTTTTGCCGGGCGAACGGTGCGTCGGTGATCTGGAAGAGTCGCTGGGTGCGTCGCAGTCCTATGTTTCGGGACAGCTTGCGCGGATGCGCGCCGAAGGTCTGGTGGCCTGCGACCGTGATGGCCGCACGATCCGCTACCGGATCGCTGACCCTCGCCTCAGCCCGATCCTTGAACGCCTTTACGAAGTCTTTTGCCCCGTTCCGGTTGAATCCTGAAATTTCGGCGGAGTTGACCCAGATCAGGGCAGCAGTGGTCCCTTTTGGTTAGCGTTTAGCCTGAACCAAAGGGGGATCAACCATGAGAGATTTCGACAAAGAACTCGCCGACCTGCTTGCCGTGATGGATGCCGATCCGACCGCGCGTCACCTGATCCAGCCGCAGTTCCACAAACTGCTTGATGAAATGCGGGCCGCGGGGCTGACGCCTCCGCAGGGGCTTGATACCCTCGACACAACCTTGATCGACGAAAGTGTCGAAGCCGACTTTGATAATTTTCCGGTCTAGGCGATCAGTCCGGCTTTCGCGCAAGTTCCCAACGCGCCACCTGCCGCCGGTGCACCGCATCCGGCCCATCAGCGAGCCTTAGTGTCCGCAAATGAGCCCATTGACGGGCGAGGGGGGTATCCTGACTGATCCCTTGGGCGCCGAACATCTGGACCGCGGCGTCGGTGACCCTTAGCGCGACTTCCGGTGCCACGACCTTGATCATGCTGATCCAAGGTGCGGCGGCCTTGGCGTCGCCTTGGTCCATCATCCACGCGGCCTTGAGGCACAACAGTCGCGCTTGTTCGATTTCCATCCGCGCATTGGCGATTTCGTCGAAATTCGCGCCAAGTTGGGCAAGCGGTTTGCCAAAGGCAATACGCGATTGCCCGCGATCACACATCAGCGACAGCGCCTTTTCCGCCTGTCCGATGGCCCGCATGCAATGGTGGATGCGCCCGGGTCCAAGCCGGCCCTGCGCGACCTCGAACCCGCGCCCTTCGCCCAACAACAGGTTTTCGGCCGGAACGCGGACATTGGTGAACCGGAAATGCATATGGCCATGCGGTGCATCGTCATGGCCATAGACCTCCATCGCGCGGAGCTTTTCAATTCCTTCAGACTTGGCATCCACCACGATCATCGAATGACGCTGGTGTTTTGCGGCATCGGGGTCTGTGCAGACCATCACGATATAAACAGCGCAGCGCGGATCGCCCGCCCCAGTCGCCCACCATTTTTCGCCGTTCAGGACATAGTGGTCACCATCGCGGATACAGGACATCGCGATATTGGTGGCGTCCGAACTCGCCACTTGCGGTTCTGTCATCAAATAGGCGGACCGGATTTCGCCATTGAGCAAAGGCGTCAGCCAGCGGTCTTGCAACGCGGGTGAGGCGTAGCGCGCAAAGACCTCCATATTGCCGGTGTCGGGGGCGTTGCAGTTAAAGACCTCGGCGGCAAGGTGGCTTTTGCCCATTTCCTCGGCCAGAAATGCATATTCGACGGTGTTAAGCCCCGGACCTTCGCCAAAGGTTTTCCAAAGGTTCCAAAGGCCACGGCGTTTGGCCTTGGACTTCAGACCTTCCAGAATTTCGGTTTGTCGCGTGGTGAATTGCCAACGGTCACCGACCTCTACCTCGGCCAGAAATTCGGCATCCAGCGGTGCGATCTCGGTTTCGATCATCTTGGTCACGGCCGCGTGGATCGGGCGGAGCCGTTCGGTCATTCCAAGGGTCATCGGGGCTATGGTCATCGCGTCCTCCTGCTGTGGGCAGGATGCACTCGGGTGCGACGGTGTCAATCAAACCCTTGCCCTTTCCCTGTGACCGCGCACAAATAGGCGCATGGACAAGGGCATAATTGGGTTGGGAATACAGCAGGACGAATTGGGGCGCTATCTGGCTGACCAGAACGCCGGGATCGGGGCGTTGCGTCAGGTCACCAAATTCGGCACCGGTCAATCCAACCCCACTTATTTGCTCGATACCGACAAAGGCCGCTTTGTTCTGCGGACCAAACCGCCGGGGCCATTGCTGCCCTCGGCCCATTTGGTGGACCGCGAATACCGTGTCATGCACGCGCTTGTAGGGTCGGATGTTCCGGTGCCGAATGTCCGCTTGCTGGTGGATGATGCGACCTCGCCTTTTGGCCGCGCGTTTTTCGTGATGGAGTATCTGGAGGGGCGCATTTTCTGGGACCCCGCCTTGCCCGAGTTAACGGCCGCGGATAGGGGCCGGATCTATGATCGCATGAATGCCGCACTTGCAGCGCTCCATTCGGTTGACGTGGCGGCGGTGGGGTTGGCCGACTATGGCAAGCCCGGCAATTACTTTGCCCGACAGACCGACCGCTGGGCGCGGCAATATCTGGCCAGCGTTTCCGAACCCTTGCCAGATATGCGGTTGCTGATTGATTGGCTCGGAAAACATATGCCGCAGGATGACGGGCAGGTTGCTTTGGTCCATGGGGATTACCGGATTGACAACATGATCTTTGCCCCGACCGATACAACGCTTTTGGGTGTTCTGGATTGGGAGTTGTCCACTTTGGGCCATCCGCTTTCGGATCTGGCCTATCAATGCATGCAATGGCGGTTGCCCAATAATGGGGACATGCGTGGATTGGGTGGCATTAACCGCGTTGCCGCCGGAATTCCCACTGAATCCGACTATGTGCGCGCCTATTGTACCCGCCGCGACATTAAGGCCATTGAAAACTGGGCGTTTTATCTGGTCTTTGCCTTTTTCAAGCTGGCCGCCATCCTTGCAGGGGTTGCGGCCCGCGCCGAAGAAGGGAATGCGTCGAATCCGGAAATGGCGCGCAAATACGGAGCCGCCGTGCCGCTTTTGGCGGCGATGGCCGCAGAAGTTACGAGAGAAGGTGCCGAGCAATGACCGCGCGTTTGGTAAGAACACGGCTTCGGGACGGAATTGCCTTTGTCATCATGGACAATCCGCCGGTGAATGCCTTGTCCGGTCTGCTGCGCGGGCAATTGGCCGAAACATTCACGATTTTGGCCCAACAAAAAACCGCCAACGCAATTGTTCTGCTGTCGAACGAGCCGCCCTTTAGCGCAGGCGCCAATGTTCTTGATTATGACCGGCCCGACACCTTTGCCGGAATTACCGAGGTTTGCCGGATCATCGAGGGCTCTCTTGTGCCTGTCGTTGCAGGGCTTTCGGGTCTGGTTCTGGGGGATGGTCTGGCCCTCGCCCTTGCGGCGCATTACCGCGTC
>Ga0102812_10001511_pt1 | contig 16128 bp, 14 predicted proteins | sample ColrivemetaGS713_FD_79334 | JGI IMG/M metagenome (GOLD analysis project Ga0102812, IMG submission 79334) | Estuarine microbial communities from the Columbia River estuary - Flood tide ETM metaG S.713 | ecosystem: Environmental > Aquatic > Marine > Intertidal zone > Estuary | place: USA... | reverse complement strand
GCTACAGTTTGTGCCTTAATGGGGTTGGAATGTATTGTTTATATGGGAGAAATTGATATTGCACGTCAGGCCCCAAATGTAGCAAGAATGAAAATGTTAGGGGCTGCTGTTGTTCCTGCTTTATCAGGTAGTAGAACTTTGAAAGACGCAACAAATGAGGCAATTAGAGACTGGATTAACAATCCAATTGACACCCATTATATTATTGGTTCCGTAGTTGGGCCACATCCATATCCAGATATGGTTGCTCGTTTTCAATCGGTTATTTCGGAAGAGATTAAAAAGCAATTAATGGAAAAAGAAGGTGCTGAAAATCCAAACTATGTGATTGCTTGTGTTGGAGGTGGGAGTAATGCAGCCGGTGCTTTTTATCATTTTCTTGATGAAGAAAATGTAAAATTAATTGCTGTTGAAGCAGCTGGTTTGGGAGTAGATTCTGGTGAAAGTGCTGCAACCAGCGTTTTAGGACATGAAGGAATTATTCACGGAAGTAAAACCTTATTAATGCAAACGGAAGACGGACAAATAACAGAACCTTATTCAATTTCTGCTGGATTGGATTATCCAGGTGTTGGACCTTTACATGCCCATTTGTGCGAATCTAAACGGGCCGAATTTATTTCTGTAACTGATGATGAAGCTATGGAGGCTGGTTTGGAATTATGTAAGTTGGAAGGTATTATTCCCGCTATTGAAAGTTCACATGCTTTGGCTATTTTCAAAACGAAAAAGTTTAAAAAAGATGATGTTGTAGTTTTAAATTTATCAGGAAGAGGAGATAAAGATTTAGATACCTATATTAAATATTTTAAACTGTAAAAAAAGACGTTAGATTAGAAGTGAGATATTAGATAATAGTATTTTTATTCACATCTCAATACTCACATCTCAATACTCAATACTATTAGAATGAATAGAATTAATAAAAAATTACAAGAAGATAAAAAGTTGCTGTCAATATATTTTACAGCAGGTTTTCCAGCCTTAAACGATACTGCTTCTATTATTGAAAACTTGGAGAAAAGTGGTGTTGATATGATTGAAATTGGCTTGCCTTTTAGCGATCCTTTGGCTGATGGACCAACAATTCAAGCGAGTTCAACAGCTGCTTTAAAAAATGGAATGACTACGAAAGTACTTTTTGAACAGTTAAAAGATATTAGAAAAACAGTTTCAATTCCGCTAATTATTATGGGCTATTTTAATCCAATGATGCAATATGGGATTGAAGCGTTCTGTAAGAAAAGCGCTGAAATTGGAATTGATGGATTGATAATTCCAGATTTGCCTTTGAAAGAATACAATGAGAAATACAAAGCAATTTTTGAAAAATATGGTTTGATAAATGTATTTTTGATTACTCCTCAAACTTCTGATGAACGCATTCGTTTTATTGATAAAATTTCTGACGGATTTATTTATATGGTAAGTTCGTCGGCAGTTACTGGTTCAAAAAGCACTTTTGGAAATGCGCAAAGTGATTATTTTAAACGTATTGAGGCTATGAATTTGAAAGCACCTCAAATTATTGGTTTTGGAATTTCAAATGCTGAAACGTTTCAGCAAGCAACTAAATTTTCCAAAGGAGCAATTATTGGGTCAGCATTTATTAATCATTTAAAAGAAAACGGGGTAAATTCAATTGAAAAATTTATTGATAAAATCCGCTAGTTTATTAAACTAGTTTATACTTAATAATTTAATATCAAATAGTAAGATAGAGCCACCTGGAATACCACTTCTGTCATTACTTCCATAGCCTAATTCTGAAGGGATTAGTAACATCCCTATACCACCTTCATTAAAATAGGTAATTCCTTCTGTCCAACCTTTAATAACTTGTTGTAAATTAAATGAAACTCCATCCGTGTTACTTTGGTCAAAAACAGTTCCATTTGTGAAATACCCTTTATAACTTACTGTAACGTTAGAATTGCTTTTAGGTTTTGCACCTTCTCCTTGTTTTTCAATCACATAATACAAGCCTGTACTGCTTTTTTGCGCTGTTAAATTATGGTCTTCAATGTATTTAATTATGTCGGCCTCTGTTTGATGGTTGTTGCTTGAGTCGTTATTATTACAAGAAATAAATAGGATTAAAAGAAGCAAAGATATATATGATTTCATAAAATTTATTTTTATTTTGCGAATATATGATAATTCAATTCAAAATATAAATTTGCAAGTTCAAATTTAGAGTAATAACTTTAAAAAATAATCTAAAAAAATCAATATAAAATGGAATTACCTAAAAGAGCTGGAAACAATCCTTTGGCGGTTGAACTAGAAGAAGGAAAAAAATATGCTTGGTGTACTTGCGGCTTGTCTGAAAGTCAGCCATTTTGCGATGGAAAACACAAAGGACAAGGAATGAGTCCACATGTGTTTGTTGCAGAAAAAACTGAAACAAAACATTTATGTACTTGTAAAGCAACAAGCAATGGGCCGTTTTGTGATGGTTCACATAAATAATTAAAAAAACTTTTTATACTGTAAAACCCTAAAGTCAAATGTATTGAATTTGGGGTTTTGCTTTTTAAGTAGTTTGTATTCAGGATTGCTTCCTACAGCTCTATTTGCAGTTCCTGTTGGTGCTGTAAGTGAAACAACTTTAATAATTCGATTTTCATTAATTTCAAAAGAATGAATTTTTGGAGTTGCTTCTGAAATAGTAATTAATGAAATGTTTTGCGCTTTTAACAGTCTTCTTAAATGATATTCTGGTCCGTTTTTACTATTCCCACCTGTTAATAGCAGTGTTTTAACATAAGGATGTTTCTTTATGAAATAGGGTAAATTACGCAATTCAATATTTTCCATTCCCAAATCTGAAGCATCCATTTTTTTTCGAGTGCAGGATTCAACAATATCGCAAATGCCAATATTATTTTTAATTAAAAAATCTTTTCGTTCAAGTATTGCTTCTTTAGTAGGTTCAAAAAGTAAATTTAAATGGAAAATTTCATCTAAAATTTTCCATAATTGTCCATCAATACTTCCATAGCAAAAGTCAACATCACCTTTTTTTAATTTTCCCATTGAAAAACGAGGAGGAGGTAAGGTGCCAACAATTAATTTGGTAGCATTTTTAGGAATGAAAGGTTTATAGGGGTGTTTGTGTATAAACATCTAAAAAAATTGACAAAGTTTTATATAATTGTTAAATCTACTAATAAATAAATTGAACTAAAAAATACTACGTAAATTTGAGACATATTAAAAAATTAGGATGGAATTAGTAAAACGGTTTTTTAAAAGTTTAGATTTCCTAAAAGGAATTGTAATGGCAATTTCTATGTTAATTCCTATTTTTTTTAGTGAGTATTTTTTAAATGACATTCAAATTGGTTTTAGTATTGCACTTGGGGTATTGTTTTGCTCACCAACTGATGTGCCAGGGAGTAATAGACATGTGTTTTTTGGAATTTTAATGGCCACACTTTTATCGTTCAGTTTAACACTTTTATTTGGCTCTATTGCAACTAAAACATGGTTATTGTTACCAGTTTTAGGGATTGCAGTTTTTTTAGTTTCTTACATTTCTGTATTTGGGTTTAGAGCTTCATTGATCTCATTTGTTGGTTTATTATCAATAGTTTTAAGTTTTACAAACGATTACTCAGAAGTTAATTTATTACAACATGCAATATTAATAGCTATCGGTGGGTTATGGTATTTGCTGCTTACTTTTATAAAAACTTTGTTATTTCCTAAATTTCAAACGGATCAAATGTTTGTTAAAACATTGGAAAAAACTTCAGAATATTTAAAAATTCGAGCCGATTTATTAATATGCAACACCAAACGGGATGAATTATATAAAAAATTGTTCGCTCTTCAATTTGAAATTAATGGATATCATGAAACATTAAGAGAAATTATTTTATCTGCAAGGCATAAATCGGGTTTTTCAAATAAAACAAGAAGGCAGCAATTACTTTTTTCTGAATTGGTTGATATTTTAGAATTGTCAATTGCAAACACGGTTGACTATGAAAAGTTTGATGAAGTTTTAGGAAAACACAAAGAAAAAACAGAAGATTTTAGAATACTTATTGTTGAAATGGCCAATCAGTTAGAGCATATTTCAAAAGTAATTAGAAAAGAGGAAAAGCTACAAGCCAATAATAAAATACCTGAAATGTTTAAAAGCATTTCTCGAAATATTGATTTGTACCATATTTTAGTTGGAATGCCAAAAGCTAGAGTTGGAACTTTAATGCTACTTAATTTTAAGAATTACCAGGAAAAACAAGCACAGAATATTGTATCAATTGAAAGGATTCTAAATAATTATACTAAAAGCGATAAAATTTTAAGTCATAAGGAAGCCAGCCGATTTATTACACCACAAGATTATGATCTAAAAAAATTAATTGAAAATTTAAGTTTTAGTTCACCCATATTTAAACATTCACTGCGATTGGCTATTATTGTAATGGCTGGATTTTTGGTTGGGAAAGCTTTTTCTATGCAAAATCCTTACTGGATATTAATTACAATTGCTGTAATAATGAGACCAAGCTATGGATTAACAAAGACCAGATCAATTCATAGAGTTATTGGAACTTTGGTTGGGGCTGCGATAGCCGCAATAGTTATACTTATTACACAAAATACTATAGTTTATGCGGTAATTTCGGTAATTTCATTGCCATTGGCGTTTTCCTTGGTTCAGTTAAATTATAGAAACGCAGCAGTTTTTATTACTTTAAATGTAGTTTTTGTATTTGCTATTTTTGAACCTAATATTTTATCAGTAATTCAGTTCAGAATTGTAGATACCTTAATTGGTGCTACCCTATCATTTTCAGCAATTTATTTTTTATGGCCGTCCTGGCAAGTGCAAAATATTCATAAATATTTTAACAAGGCAATTCAATCCAATCAGCAGTTTTTAAAAGAAATTGCTTTGTTTTACCATAATAAAGGTGAGATTTCTACAAAGTATAGATTGTGTAGAAAGGAAGCTTTTTTGGCCATTGGTGAATTGAATGCTTCTTTTCAAAGGCTCAATCAAGATCCAAAATCAAAACAGTTTGAGCTTTCAACAATTTATGAAATTACCGTTTTCAACAATACCTTTTTATCATCACTAACTTCATTAGGCACATTCATTAGAAACAACAAAACATCTATAGTGCCAGTAGAATTTGATACATATATAGAAAACATTTATTCAAATCTTGAAAAAGCGATGTCAATTTTAGGGGATAAAGAAAATTTGTTGGAAAACTCAAATCTGTCTGTTGAAGAAGCTGAAAATATTTATGAAAAAGCTTTTAACAAACTATCGAACAAAAGGGATGAAGAAATTGCTTTGGGTGAAGAGCATTCGACTAAAACGGGATTGCAATTAAAAGAGACGTTATTGGTTTCTGAACAATTAAAATGGTTGAATAACTTATCTGAAAAATTAATTTATTCCTTAAAAAAGTATAAATTGAAAGCTTAAATTTTCTTTATATATTATAATTGTTTGTAATACAAATTTTTTACAATACCATCAGCTAAACCTATTTTTGGTACATAAATTTTACTAGCGCCACTCCATTTCATAGCGTTCAGGTAAATTTTAGTTGCAGGTATGATAACATCGGCTCTATCAGGGTTTAAATCTAAATTCTTGATACGCTCTTCATAAGTCATTTGTTTTAAAAATTGAAAACGAGACTCAATATAACTCAATGATAATGGTGCGCCTAAAGGTTTTCCGGAAAGTTTAAATAACTTATTAATGTTCCCTCCTGAACCAATTAAATTGATGTTTTTTAAGTTTTTTGAATTCTCTTTAATCCAAATTTCCATACTTTTCCAAACATGTTGAAAAGATTTTTCTTTATTAAGCAAACGTACAGTTCCTATTTTAAACGATTTTGAATTGATGATTTTACCATTCGAAAAAATGGTTATTTCTGTACTACCACCACCAACATCCACATATAAGTATGATTTATTTTTTTCAATTATATTAGATAAATCGGTTGAAAATATGATGGCAGCTTCTTTTTTGCCATCGATAATATTAATTTTTACTTTCGTTTTTTCAAATATAGTATTGGCAACTTCTATTCCGTTTGAGGCATCTCGCATAGCTGAAGTTGCACAAGCATAATAATCGCTTACTCCGTGAACTTCCATAAGCAATTTAAATGCTTTCATCGCCTTTATCATTCGTTGTTTGTTGCTTTCTGAAATTTCACCTTTAATAAATGAATCTGCACCTAAACGAATGGGAACCCTAACCAAAGCTGATTTCGAAAAATATACATTATTTCCATTGTCTTCAGTTATTACGTTTGCAACCAATAAACGTATAGCGTTAGATCCAATATCAATTCCTGCAAGCTTTTCAATTTTTATGGTGGGTTTATCTTTAAGGCGCATTATTTATTTATAATTTTTAGGGAATTCAGTTAAAAATGTATTCCCATTTTTGATGTCTTTCCAATGATTGGTGTTAAATTTAATACCAACAACACCGCAAGTTGGTACATTGTCTAATTTTATGCTTCCAAATTTATTTACAAAATCACTAATACCATGATCATGACTAAAAATCATTGCAGTATCAAACCCATCATCTAAAGCTTTTACAGTTTTAATTAAATAGCCATCACTAAAATTATAAAGCGATTTACTTATTTTCAGATTTGCCAAGGGATAATTAAAGGCATAACTAAATATCATTCCTGTGTGTAAAGCTCTGTTGGCACAACTTGAAATAAAAACATCAGGAGTCGCTATTTTTTTATGAAGTACGTTTGAAATTAAATAAGCGTCGTTAATTCCTCTTTGTTTTAATGGGCGGTCAATATCTTTAATTCCTTCATATTCCCATGAAGATTTGGCGTGCCTAACAATGTAAAGTGTTTTCATGTTTTTTTATTTAGTACCTGTATATCACAGACTTTTTTTTGGGTCACATGTTGTTCGCTAAAAAATCTTAACATGCTCTTTTTATTTGTATAACTTGATTTTCAAATATAAAAAATTATGGTGCTAAACGTTCAATTTTCCAATCATAATTTTCTTGTAAGGTATATCTAATTCTGTCATGCATTCTATTGGGTCTTCCTTGCCAAAACTCAATACTTTGTGGTTTTACAATATAGCCTCCCCAATTTTGAGGTCTTGTAATTTCTTTATTTTCGAATTTTTTTTCAAATGAAGTCAAACGTTTATCTAAAAATTCTCGAGAAGGAACTACTTCACTTTGGTCAGAAGCCCATGCGCCTAATTTACTTCCATCGGGTCTTGATTCAAAATAGCCATCAGACAAATTCTCTGAGATTTTTTCAGCTTTACCTTTAATAATGACTTGGCGTTCTATGTGATGCCAAAAAAAAGAAAGACAAACATTTGGATTTTCGGCAATAGATTTTCCTTTTTCGCTATTGTAATTTGTGTAAAATATAAATCCTTCCCAAGTATATTTTTTTAAAAGAACAACACGATTTTTTGGGAAACCATCTTTTCCAATCGTTGAAACTGTCATGGCATTTACTTCAATATCTGAACCAAATTCCTCAACTTCAAAAAACCATTTTTGAAATAATTCCAAGGGATTCTCAGAAAGTTCATTTTCAGAAAGTTCACTCTTTTGATAGGCTCTTCTATAATTGCTTAAATCCTTTTCCATTTTTGTAAAATTAGAATCTTTTATGGTTCTTTCTTTAATTTTATATAATTATTTACCTACTTTTTTATGATGTATAATCCAATAAAAGTGAATAATCCATTTACAATTAGCAATTCATATCCAAATACATATCCATTAAACAATTGTAAAGAAAACATATTTAAAAAATAAGATATAATTACTGATAGTATTGCGATTATCCAAACATAATGATCTTTTATTTCTAATTTGGTAAATATTCCAAAGGCAAATAAGCCTAAAAGAGGTCCATAAGTATAAGATGCAACTTGTAATAAACTACTAATTACATTGTCTTGTAGCACATGTCTAAAAACAATAATTACTAGAACTAGTAAAAATGAAATTGCAATATGTGTTCTTTTTCGAATGGCAGTTTGTTTAGATTTTTCTTTGTTTTCAATATCTAAAAAATCAATACAATAGGATGTGGTTAATGCTGTTAATGCACTATCGGCACTAGAATAGGCTGCTGCAATTAATCCTAAAATAAAAAAGACACCAATTGAAATACCTAAATCACCATTTAGGGCAATTTCTGGAAATAATAAATCTGTTTTTATAACGCCGTCAACCATTGGTGTGGCAAGACCCAATTTATCAGCATAAATAAAAAGTAATGCGCCTAATGTTAAGAATATAAAGTTTACAATAATTAAAACAAAACCTAATGAAATCACATTCCATTGTGCTTCTTTAGTGTTTTTACAAGTTAAATTTTTCTGCATCATATCCTGATCTAAACCGGTCATTGCGATTGCAATAAACATGCCTCCAAAAAATGATTTCAGAAAAAATTTACTATCATTAAAATCGTCTGTAAACCAAATTTTACTGTATTGATCAAATTCAGAAGAAGTGAAAATTTGGGAAATTGTTAAATCTAGCTTGCTTAAAATAATATAAATGGTTGCGCCAACAGCAAATAACATGAACAATGTTTGTAAAGTATCCGTCCAAACAATTGTTTTAATTCCTCCTTTAAAAGTATAAATCCAAATCAATAAAATAGATAAGATTACTGTTATTTCAAAAGGAATATGCCATGCGTCAAAAATAAAATATTGCAATACTGAAGCAACTAGAAAAAGTCTAAATGAAGCTCCTAGAACACGAGATATAAAAAAGAAAACGAAGCCAGTTTTATGTGAAACAGGTCCAAAACGATGTTTTAAAAATTCATAGATAGAAGTAACTTTTAAGTTGTAGTAGATAGGAATCAATACATACGCGATTACCAAATACCCAACCATATATCCAAAAACAATTTGCATATAGCTAAACTGAGAACTTTGCACCCAACCAGGAACTGAAATAAATGTAACACCTGAAAGAGATGCGCCTATCATTCCAAATGCGACAACATACCAGGGCGATTTTTTATTTGCCTTAAAAAAAGTTTCATTATTGTCGCTTTTTCCAGTGAAATAAGCAATTATTATAAGTAAACAAAAATAAACTGCAATTAGTGTTAGGATATAAATTGGTTTCATTAATAGTTTTTATTTTAGGAGTAACAAAGAAACTAAAATTATTGAGAATATCGTTTCCTAATTGTACATTTGCCGAATGAATTTTTCATCAAAACTTTTAGAAAATGCTGTAAATGAAGTTTCTCAATTGCCGGGAATTGGCAAAAGAACGGCCTTGCGTTTGGTGTTACATTTATTAAAACAGCAGCCTTCGCATACACACCAATTAGCAAAATCGCTTAACAATCTAGTTGATAATATTAAATTATGTAAGCGGTGTCATAATATTTCAGATGTAGAAATTTGTGAAATTTGCGGAGCACCTTCACGTAATTCAGAAATAATTTGCGTTGTAGAAGACGTACGTGATGTAATGGCTATTGAGAATACTGCACAATATAAAGGCTTATATCACGTTTTAGGTGGGAAAATTTCTCCCATTGAAGGGATAGGTCCTCATAATTTGACGATTGAAAGTTTGATTGAAAAAGTAAAAGAAGGCTCGGTAAAAGAGGTTATTTTTGCATTAAGTTCAACAATAGAAGGTGACACCACCAACTTTTATATTTTCAGACAGATGGAAAAATTCAAGATTAAAACATCAACAATAGCAAGAGGTATTGCTGTTGGAGATGAACTTGAGTACGCCGATGAGGTAACATTAGGAAGAAGTATATTAAACAGAATTCCGTTTGAAAATTCTTTGTAATCTTTTTAACTAAATAGGGTGATTTTTTTTATTAAATATAATTAATTTTAAATTTTTTGAAGAGCCTATTTGACCTTTCTGTAGTTATTGTAAATTATAATGTGCAATATTTTTTAGAACAATGTATTCTAAGTATTCAAGCGGCGTCAGACAATTTAAAAGTTGAAGTTATTGTTGTTGATAACCATTCTACAGATGGAAGTTGTAAAATGCTTCAAGAAAAATTTCCAGAAATACAACTTATTCAAAACAATATAAATACTGGTTTTTCAAAAGCAAATAATCAAGGTGTTGCGTTGGCAAAAGGAGAGTATGTCCTTGTTTTGAACCCTGATACAATAGTTGCGGAAGACACATTTACTAAAATTTTAGATTTTGCAAAGACAAAACCAAATTTGGGGATTTTAGGTGTGAAACTTATTGATGGCGCGGGAAATTTTTTACCTGAAAGTAAGAGGGGAATACCAACACCTCAAGTTTCTTTCAATAAACTTTTTGGAATTTCAAGCAAGCAAACAGGGAAATATTATGCTGCACATTTAGAAGAAAATGAAACCGGTGTAGTTGAAATTTTAGTTGGTGCATTTATGCTGATAAAAAGTGCAACTTATAAAGAAGTACATGGTTTTGATGAAGATTATTTCATGTACGGAGAAGACATAGATTTAAGCTTTAAAGTTTTGAAAAAAGGATATCAAAATTATTACTTTGCTGAATCACAGGTTATTCACTACAAAGGTGAAAGTACTAAAAAAGATGTGAAGTATTTAAAATATTTTCATGGTGCAATGAAAATATTTTACAGAAAACATTTTAAATTAAATCGTGTTTATGATTTTTTAATGAGTTTTGGAATTGAATTTTGGTTTTTAATGAAATATTTTAAATTCATTCAGTTTAAAGAAAACGAACACCCTGTTTTTAATGTACTTTATTTTGGAAAAGAGGAGCAGATTGTTAATTATTTGAATAAAAATTATTTATTGATTAGTGAATCTTTATTAAATGATTATGAGCAAATAAAAGAGATTATTAAAAACAATAACATTGACACAATAGTTTTTGACAATACTACAATTACGAATAAAAAAATAATTGAACATTTTGAAGTTTTAAAAAACGAAAGGGTGTCTTTTAAAATACACCCTCGTAAAACAAATTTTTTAATTGGAAGTACCAGTTCATTAAAACGCGGCCAAGTAGAACTAATAAATCAATCTTAATTTTTTTCTATTCTAATTCGAGCGTCAACAGCAAAAATTTCTTTTGAGTTTCCTAATAATGGGTTCAAATCTAATTCAATAATTTCAGGAGCAATTGTCAGCAAACAAGATATTTTTTCAACTATTTCTGCAAATATAACTTCATTTACACCTTCTTGATTTCTAATACCTTGTATGATTTTATAAGATCTTAATTGTTTAATCATTTTTGAAGCTTCTTTTTTTGAAACTGGCGATAAACAAGTTTGAATATCTTTCAACACTTCAATATAAATACCTCCCAATCCACATAAAATTAAATGTCCGAATGCATCTTCTTTTTTTGCGCCAACAAATAATTCAATTCCTTTTTTCATTGGTTGAATTAAAACAGCAGCAGCACCTTCAATTTGCATTAAATTATTAAACGATTCTGATAATTTTTCTTCAGAATTTATATTTAAAACAATACCACCTACATCACTTTTGTGAATAGGACCAACAACTTTCATTACAACCGGATACCTTGTTTTTTTTATTATTTCAATGCAGTCTTGTTGGGTTTTGCAAATCGCCTCATAAACAATTGGTATTTTTGCAGCGGTCAATAATGCAGACACTTGATTGGGTTTTAAATAACCGTTTTCGGCTGTGTTAATTATATTTCTAATGGTAATTTTATCAATATCAAAGAAAGTGTTTTGATAAGTTTTTGGTTTGAGAGTATTAAAAACCTTTCCTAAAGCATTTCCAAACACAACTTCATCAGGGAAATTGATATTTCCTTTTGAAATAAAATTTTCAATTTCGTTTTTTACATTTACAACTGAAGGTAATATTGGGAAAATTGGTTTTTTACAAGAGCGCATTTTTTGATGAAGTACGTTATAAACATCATAAACTTCAAACAAACCAGGACTTCCAAAAATAACAACCATTGCATCAATTTCATCAAATTTATATTCACAATAATCTATAATAGTTGCCAATTGTTCAGCATTTCCAGTTGCTAAAAAGTCGATTGGGTTTGAAACAGAAGAGCCTTCAAAAAGTTGTTCTAACAACTCAACACTTTCTTTTCCTTTAATTTCAGGAATATTTAATCCGTTTTTAGATAATGTATCAGTTAACATAACTGCTGGTCCGCCAGCATGAGTAATAATTGCAATATTTTTCCCTTTTAGCTCAGGATGCATAAAAATAGAAGCAACCGTAATTAATTCGTTTCTTCCAAAGCATCTAACAATTCCAGCTTTTTTAAATAAGGCATCAACAGCATCATCTGAATTTGCCAAGGCCCCTGTATGAGAACAGGCAGCTCTACTTCCAGCTGATGAGCTTCCCGCTTTTATGGCTGCAATTTTACATCCTTTTTGAATGAGGGAAGTAGCATGTTTTAATAATTTTTGTGGATTTTCAATACTTTCAATATAAAGTAATTTTACTTTTGAACTTGATTCGTTAAAAGTTTCATCTAAATGTTCCAATACTTCCTCAATGCCAATTTGCGCCGAATTACCTACAGAATAAACACTGGAAAATGTGAGTCCTGTTGCCATTGCCGACTCAATTATAAAAACTGCTGTTGCGCCTGAGCCAGAAATAAAATCAACACCTTTTGGATCTAATTTTGGAATTGGAGTTGTAAAAACACCTGTATAATTTTGGTTAATAATTCCAATATTGTTGGGCCCTAATAAAGTACCGCCAGCAGCATTTATTATCGCTACAATTTGGTCTTCTAATATTTTACCTTCAGCATCTTTTTCACTAAAACCAGCAGAAAAAATAATAAACCCTTTTGTGTTTTTTTCTTCACATAAAACTTTTACGGTTTCTAACGTGAATTTTGCAGAAATGGCGATTATTGCAACATCAACTTGTGGTATTTCAGTAATATTTTGATAGCATTTGACACCTTGAACCTTATTTTCTTTTGGGTTCACAGTAATTAATTCACCTTTAAAATTATGGTCAATTAGATTTTTTAAAACCCTTCCGCCAGGCGTTTGTGTATTATTTGAAGCACCGATTACAACTATGCTTTTTGGATTTAGTAATTTTTCGTTTAGCATGAATTAAATTCTGATTATGATACGGTTTCAGTTGCAATTTCTTTTCCTTTTATAAAGGCTTCCAAATTTTTAGCTACAATGCGTTCACCTTTACGTTCAAAAAGTGTTTGAATGGCTTGTTGTAGGCTTTCATCACTTAATGGAAGATGAGAAGCTGCTGCACCTAGTAACACCATATTTGTTGCTTTTGTATTACCCAAATCTTTCGCTATTTGTTTGGCGTCAATTAAAATGCTGTTTTGATGCGATTTAATTTCAGAAAATATTTCTTTTAACTCCGGATAATTTGCAATGTTTTCAAATGGGTTTGAATCCGTCACCAACAATCCATCTTTTTTTAAATATGGAATATAGCGTAATAATTCCATAGGTTCAACGGAAATGATAATGTCTGCTTTTCCAAGTGGAATTAAATCTGAATGTATTTCTTTACTTGAAATGCGTAAATGCGATTGTACTGCACCACCACGCTGACTCATTCCATGCACTTCCGATTGTTTTATGTTTAAGTTACTGGCAAGTGCCGCGGTATCTATAACTGCTGCAATTGTTAAAATTCCTTGTCCGCCAACACCTGCTAATATAATATTTGTTTTCATGTTAATTTTTAATTTAATGATACTTTTTTTAGTTCGTTCAGTCTGTCTTTTTGTTCTTTTGATAATTGAACACAAGGTCTTTGTGCTATAACAACTGAAACACCTTTATAATCGATTTCATTTCTAATTAAATCAATATTTTCGTTTAAATTTTTATGAAGCGGAGTAATAATTTTTAAATGATTTTCATCAACACCAATGCCTCTACAAATATTAACAATTCTACCAGAAGCTGACGAATCTTGAGCGCCAGTCATTGCTATAGCAGAATTATCAGAAATTATAATGGTAACGGGTGTGTTTTCAATAACTGCTTCAAGCAATCCGGTCATACCTGAATGGGTGAAAGTTGAATCTCCAATAATTGCAATTGAAGGATGAATTCCAGCATCGGCAGCACCTTTTGCCATTGTTATTGAAGCACCCATATCAATTAATGTGTTTATGCTTTGGTATGGTGTAAGTGCACCTAATGCTGAACAACCAATATCACCAAAAACCTGTTGGTCGTTGTTTTCCGTTTTTAACTGATTGATGGCTTCAAACAAATCTCTATGTGCACATCCAATGCAAAGTTCTGGTGGGCGACCTGATACAATTTTTGGAATTTCAGATGTGATTTTCACTTCAAAACCTAAAGCTTTTGAAATATTATCAGGGTTTAATTCCCCAACACGGTTTAAATGCCCAGTTAATCTTCCCATTATTTTTTTACTTTCTCCAAAGTAATCAGAAAGCACCTCTTCTATAAAAGGATAGCCATCTTCTAAAATCAATACTTTTTTGCATTTATTAAAAAGTTTTTTAACCAAATTTTTAGGTAATGGATATTGAGAAATTTTTAAAATTGGATAAGGACAATCTTCATCATCAAAATTTTCCATTAAATAATTATAAGCAATTCCTGAAGCAATAATTCCCATAGAAATATTTGGACCATCAATATAAGAATTGAAAAAACTATTTTCAGAACTTTCTCTTGTGTCACTTTGAAGATCTACCAAATGCTGATACCCGTTTCTTGCGTGTATAGGAATTAATTGAAACTGATGTGGGTTTTTAGGCAATCGAATGACGTTTTGAGCTATTCTTTTACCAATTTCGACTCCAGCCCTTGAATGTGACAACCGCGTTACCATTCTAATCATTACAGGAAGACCCAATTGTTCAGATAAATAGAAAGCATATTTTGTTATATCATAACATTCTTGCTGATTGGATGGTTCTAAAATTGGAATCATAGCAAATCTTCCGTAATTGCGAGAATCCTGTTCATTTTGTGAGGAATGCATTGAAGGGTCATCAGCAACTACAACAACCAATCCTCCATTAATCCCTGAAACCGCCATGTTCATAAAAACATCTGCAGCAACATTTAAACCTACATGTTTCATTACGGTCATCGCTCTTTTTCCTGCATATGACATCCCGAGTGCAGCCTCCATTGCGGTTTTTTCATTTACCGACCATTGCGAATGAATATTTAATTCCGTCGCTATTTTTGAGTGTTGTATATATTCGGTAATTTCTGTTGAAGGTGTTCCTGGGTATGCGTAAACACCTGATATTCCGGAATCTATTGCGCCTTGTGCCAAAGCTTCATTACCTAATAAAAGTTTTTTCATAAAATATAATTATAAAGTGAAATTTAGAATGCTATAAAAATACGAAAACGTATTCGAGTTATCTATGATTTATGTCACGATATAACTATAATTCATTGATATTCAGAATATTGTATTTTCAATGAAACAGTGTAAATCTTGCGTTTTATGGAGTGATTTATACTGAAATAATGAAAAATAATTAGTTTACTGCTAAAGAAATTATTGGATTAGCAAATTTTCCACAAATCTAATTCTGATTTTTTTTAATTTTTTATGAATTCACATTGATAAAAATCAATTTTTCAGTATGTGTAATGTTATCTATTGTTTCAGAGAATTCCACAATCATTTTAGTATTAGCACTTTCAAAAGTTACTTTGATTTCAGGAACATCGATATCAGTTATTTCGTACATATTGTTTCCTAAATTTTTCCAATTACCCTTTTTTACCTCATCAGTAATACATTCAAGACCTTCGTTGTAAAAATCTTTTTCTTCATAAATGCCATCTTCAAAAAATTGTATGTTCATTTTTTTTGCACATTCTGTTAGCTCATGTTCAATCCCATTTTCAATTTCTTTTTCTAACTGCCATTTTCCAATAATATTGTCAGGTTTAAAATCATCATTATCAATAAAAATTATCTTTACCATGACATCAATCTCTTCCCCTTCAAAATTCATGGTTCCCGATAATGTCAATATCATTTTATTGTTATTGAAAGTGACATTAACTTCCAAGGATAAAGTAATTCCTGGAATTTCAAAATCTTCTAAATTGTATGAATGGTCGTCCAAATTTT
>Ga0102812_10001503_pt1 | contig 16162 bp, 27 predicted proteins | sample ColrivemetaGS713_FD_79334 | JGI IMG/M metagenome (GOLD analysis project Ga0102812, IMG submission 79334) | Estuarine microbial communities from the Columbia River estuary - Flood tide ETM metaG S.713 | ecosystem: Environmental > Aquatic > Marine > Intertidal zone > Estuary | place: USA... | reverse complement strand
TACGCCTGTTACCTTACAACCCTTTAATTAAAGTTTTTATACTATTGGCTCATGTACTCTGCTCAGGACGTAAAGTCACTTCGTAGAACATTCGCCTTCGGCTTAACTGAAGATTAAAAAGACAATCATTCAGAACAGCCGAAGTTACATTCGTAACTTTCTTAAAGAATTTTAGTGTTGACGAAAGAATAAGTTACTTCGACTCATAACCGACATGTACAGGTTCGATTCCTGTGTTAGCTTCAGGCTAGCTCCTTGGTCAGGACTGCTTACACTTATTTGACTATTTCACACTAATCCTAGTTTTAAATATGTGACGCACATAGAGATACTTCTAAACAGAACGTCAGGATATTTCTTATGGCTAATAAGTGTTATTTATTTATTAGACTTGATTTCAGTCCAGGACAAATACGCATGCATAGCGTTAAGTGCCATGTTTTTCTTATTACATGTAAAACAGATAAGATGCTAGCTGAAAGTCAGCGCCGATGATTAAATTCATGCTCCAAACTAGGCACATCCCTTTCTGCTATTTAGTAGTCTAGGATCGTGATGAGGAGTTGGGTCGCTCTGTGTACTATTTCCATATTTAGAAGGGGGCTTTAATTAGCCCTCTTTTTTCATAATCCTAAAGGAGACTTAAATGTCTAAATTTAATACCGCTAGTAAACCAGCAATGACAACTAACCTAGCTGGCGAGAAGGCATATGTCATAAGCGATGATAATTTTGCACTATACACCATAGTGGCAGCTAATCTTATTCAAGATAGATTTTATCAAAACGCAGGTACTAACTTAAGCAACCTAAGAAAAGCTATTAAGAAAGCTGATCCTCTTTTTGTTGCTAAGCTTGCTGTATATGCAAGAAAAAACTTAAATCTTAGAACGGCACCTCTAGTTCTGATGATTGAGTTAGCAAAAATTCACAATGGTGATAACCTTGTATCTAGAGGTCTTTATCATTCTATCTGTAGAGCAGATGAGCTCTCAGAAGCATTGGCTTACTATAAGTATGCTAATGGTAACCGTAATATGAAAAAGCTTTCTAAGCAGGTTCTAAAAGGCGTCTCTGCCGCATTTAATAAGTTTGATGAGTATCAGTTCTCAAAGTATAAGTGTGAAGGTAAAGATATCTCTACCAAAGATGCTTTGTTTATTGTGCATCCTAAGCCGCTATCGTCTGAGAATCAGGTACTATTTGACAAGATAGCTGCTGGTACTTTAGCTGTAGCTGAAACTTGGGAAACTAAGAAGTCTGCCGCTGGTAAGGCTGCAAGTACTGAATCTGAAAAGAAAGCTATATCAAAGGAAACATGGGAAACTATGCTTTCTGAAAAGAAAATAGGCTATATGGCTCTATTGCGTAATTTACGTAATATGCTACAAGACGATGTTTCTGATAAGACAATTGATCTAGCCGTATCGTACCTCACTAATCCTAAGGCTGTATTGGGTAGCAAACAGTTCCCTTTCCGTTTTTATACTGCCTATAGAGAGTTACAGAAGCTTGAAGGTGTAAATGTAGCTAAGGCTAGAAAGCTTATTCGTGCTATTAAAGAAGCTGGTGTTATTGCTCTTATGAACCTAGGTGAAATCTTTGCTCCTAGTGATAGAGTTGTTTCTGTAGTTGATGTATCTGGATCGATGGGTTCTCCTATTTCTGGTGATAGTACTGTGAGGAATATTGAGGTTGCAACTTTCCATGGTGCATTATTGCAAGCTCTTAATGATAATTGTCGATTAGCTTACTTTGGTGATAAGTTTGGTTTTGAGAAAAACCTTGAAATTGACCCATTTGAGCTACCTACTAAGCATAGTGAATTAAGCGGTAAATATGGACATGCTACAAATGCCCATACTTTGTTTGATCACTTATTAAAGCATAATATCCCTATGGATAAGATTGTTGTTTGGTCGGATATGCAGTTTTGGAATTCTACTGGTTGGAACTCTGATAAGGGCTCTTTTATGACTAAGTGGAAAAGATATGCTGCTAAGTTTCCTAATGCTAAATTGATACTTATTGACAGTCATGGATACGATAAAAGCACTCCTGTTAGACTAGATGGTCGAGTTACTCATATTACTGGATTCTCTTCTGAGACATTTAGGGTAATGAGTAATATGTCTAATGGTGGTGAGATTGTTAGAGAGATTATGGCCATAGAGCTGTAATCTAAAAGGAGACTTAATTGTCTCCTTTTTTTATTTCCATAAACATCCGTTGATTCAAAACCAACATGAAATGAATCTACAAAAAAATTTTTGAAGGAATTTAATAAATGGAAGATTTTGGATTTAACGCCAAAGGATTTATAGGAATTGATACCGAGACTACCGGTCTTGATTTTAATAAGTGTCAAGTTATACAGATTGGTGCTGTATTTTGCGACAAAGACCTCAACGTATTACATGAGCAAGAGTGGAATATAAGATATTCTACAGATTATGAATGGGATGAGGGTGCTGAAAAAGTACACAATATACCAATTGAAGTAGCTTTAGCGCATGAAACTGAGTTCTTTGAATTTAGAGATGAATTTAAGGCGCTCATAAAAGAGCACTATGGTAGTGGTTGCCTAAAGAAAGATATTAGGGTAGTTGCTGCAAATACTTATTTTGATTACATGATGCTGATGAATTCTGTTTATCATGGTAAAGAAAATAAGATACCTTTCTCTCATAGACTTATAGATGTAAATTCCATAGGTTGGTTGTGGGGACAAACCTCATTGCATGACAACATGAAGTATCATGGAGTTACTGTTGATGAGTCAAAGTTGCATTCTGCACTATATGATGCGCAGAAGCACATGGAAGTTTTTTCTAAACAATTTTCTCGTGGTCGAGATATGCGATTACTAGAAGAAAAGCATATCCTGAGAAAATAATTATAAGGTAATAACAATAATGAAAAAAGCAATATTATTTACATTTGGTATCGGTGATACGTTCTGTAGTGAGAAATCAACTAGAGTTATTCGTAGAGGTCCGGCCATAGCTAATCAGGCTCGAAATCTTGCAAAAAGTACTAAGTACGACTTTTTTGGTGTGGTAAGAGTTAATGAACCTCTGGATACGTTTAGAGACATTAATCTTGCAAAGGATATCCCTAACACTAGGGTTATCGATGTAAAGCTTTGTTCAAATTCCGTATTTGATATTAATAATCAAATTACAATTCCTGGAGTAGATGATTCTCCAGAAGTAATTCTAGATGGAAACCAATTGGATCATATTATAAGAGCCGATGAGTTTGAGATCTTTATTGCTGGTATTGATATTAATGGTGTCTTTGTACGCTTTATGAGAGAGCTAGAGAAGCGTGGATATAGCGCTACTATCTTTAGTGACATTATTAAGCCTTTCAATAAAAATACTATTGAAGTAATCAAAAATAGTAAGGTTAAGTTCGGTAAATCATAATGAGAATATATGACTTAGATAAGTCATATGAATTTAAAGGGTTGTTAGTCATTGAGACTAATGGCCCTTTGTTTTTATATGGACAGAGTTCACTTGATCAGCAGTTTCAGTCGTCACATGAATTTTTAGGCAGACTAAGGAAGGTTAGGTTTGATGGCCATATTGCAAAAGAAAAAGATTTAGTTACTATCCCAATACCAGCTGAATCAAAGATAGCTATAGATGAGAATGGAAAAGTCTATGTTCTATTTTCTAATGGAAGTACTTATGTTTTTGACAATAATTGTGATGAGTCTATGATTCGATCTAATTTTCCTGTTGAATTCTTAGGTGAATATAATACAGTAACTTCTATTAATATAGACGATTTTAATAGATACATGGATACATTTAAGGTTGATAAGCCTAAGCCTGCTGCGCCAAAGAAGACTAGGGCTACTAGATTAGATGTTTTACAAGAATTACTAGAGGACAATGATGATGACGAAAGTCTTAGATTTGACTAGCATGGATATTTACGCAATGTCTGATAATGATATTGTAGAGAACTTACAGAAAGCTTATAAGCTTTTGGACGAAACTAATACTGATGACGATGAAGATGAAGATACTTCTATGTTAGAAGATATAATTGAATCTTTAGAGGCAGAGAATCAGGCCCGTGGATCATGATACATCCCAAACTAGCTAGGTTTATAGACCTGGAAAGAATGGAAATTATATACCAGAGATTAATCTCAATAAATATGAGTGATCTTTCTAAAGAAAAAGACTTTCAGTATGTGAAGGGCGCAACAGATGTGATTCTTGCACTTATTGGAATAAATAATAATATGACAAAGCTCCTTGGCGTCGATGATGAACTTTCAGATGATGAAAAGAAGGAGCTATTAAAACAGTTTCTTCGTGACACTAATCCAGATGCAGTTGAAATTGTTTTTAATCAAGAAGACGATCCCTTAGAGCCTAGTGTTGAATATGTGGATACGTCAATTAACTAGGAGCTAACATGGATCTATCAGATAATTTGTACCTTGAACTAATCAGGGACACAAGTGCTAAGGGTGAACTATTTAATGACCTTATTAATATTCTAAATGATCAACCTACTAAAAATACAGTTGAACAAGAAGAATGGGAAATTAAATTGTTTAAGAAAATTAAATTCATTAAGGATCAGGTAACTCTCCATGATGCTGAATAAGTTAAGTAACGTAGTTAAGTTTGTTAAAAAGAATAAGATTAACTCGGAAATAAAATACAGTGTGTTTCCTTGCCCTCAAGGGGACAATGTATGCTTAAGTTTTGAGCTGGACAATAGCTACGAACCATTCTTAGATGGTAAGACATGCTATGGTCACGAATGGTTTGAGTTTATCAAGGGAACAGATAGATCCGTTGAAATGGATAGCCTTGTTAATAGTATACTTGTGGATCTTGAGGATACTAATACACTAGTTGATGTGTATGGGGTATTCCATCTTGGTAAATTTATAATTACTCATGTGATTGCTGATTATAATAAGTTGTTTGCTACTAGTGGGCTAAGTATTATATGTCCTAAGGATGTATACTTGGCTAGTGAGTTTTCTTATTACCCTGCTAAGCTTAATCTAAATGATAAGCAAAGAACTATTGATACCATTAAGGCTCATTCAGATATTATCTCTACTGATAATCCTATTCAGAACTATTTTAAGTTTGAAAATTGGACTAATGAAAAGACTATCTGGATTGCCGATGAAAATCATGGCTTCAGCACCTATGAGCTAAGTTTTATTACTAATGTTAATACGCTTAAGTATGATCATGAAGCTACTATTACTGATGGTGATAAAGGCAAGGCTGTTGTTAAGTTCATGGATTCATTTGCTATTGAAGAACTTATGTCTACTGAAGGCATACGTTATATGAATGACAATAAGTTACCGTTAAACAATCATCATACTCCTCATTTTGTTAGGTTTGTATGTACTGAGCTATCTAAGCTTAGTCTATATAAAGAAAGACTAGTTAGCTATGGCATTAAGGAAGAAGATGTTCTTCCTAAGCTACAGGAAAGAATTAGAGCATGGTGGTTAAGATGGATAGCTCAATAGCATTACCTGATGAAACAAAAGACACCATAGTTACTATGGTTTTTGGTTCTCATTTGTATGGATTAAATACACCTGCTAGTGATTTTGATTTTAAAAGTATCTTCTTACCTACAGTGGAACAACTTGTCCTTAATGATTATAAGAAAGAATATGCTATTAGTACTGGTGATGAGCATAGTAAGAATGGTTCTGATGATCTAGATATATCTAAGTGTTCTTTGCAACACTTCATTGATAATTGTATTAGTGGACAGACATGGGCACTAGACATGCTTCATGCTAATGATGAACATCTTATTATATCTTCACCTGTGTGGAGGAGAATACAGGCTAATAGATCTAAGTTCTATACCAAGGATCTTAATTCATTTGTTGGATATGTTAAAACTCAAGCTTCTAAGTATGGTATTAAAGGTAGTCGCCTTTCTGCCATGCGTCAAACTATTGACACTTTACTGTATCATCTCAATGTAACTAAGGAACTTCACGGGTTTAAAGCTAGTGAAACCTTAATCATTGCCAATATTTGGGATCATTTACCTGAGTCCGAATACTTAGTTAAGCTATGTAATGACCCTGTTGATAATCACCCATCATTTAATTACTATGAGGTGTGTGGAAAGAAGTATCAGAGTACTAACTTAGTTACATATGTACTAGAAAGAATACAGAAATCATATGATTCCTATGGTCATAGAGCTAAGCTTGCCGAACAGAATGAAGGGATTGACTGGAAAGCCATCTCTCATGCCTTCAGAGCAGGTTATCAGGCTAAGGAGATATATGAGACGGGTACGATTACTTATCCTCTATCGATGCGAGAGAAGCTTGTAGATATAAAGCTTGGAAGACTTGATTATAAAAAACAAGTCGAGCCGGAACTCGAAGCATTGGTTGAAGAGGTAGATAGTCTTGCTGCTAAGTCTAATCTTCCTGATAAGGTTGATGTGTACTTCTGGAAGAACTTTGTCCTTGATGTCTATGAAGAGTACTATCAGATACGTGAACCTGTTAGGCCTACTGATGGTGTCAAGATTAGGTCAACTAAATGGCTAATGGATATGTACAAATGAGTGAAACCTTACAGCAGAGATTCGATCAGGATATCTGGACTACTCTAGATGGTGAAGCATTACACATCTCTAAGATGACAGACTCTCATTTAATTAATACTCTTAACATGATTAATAGAAAGGGTGCTGACTGTGCTTATGGATTTGGTGGAGAATGGTTCCCAAAATTAAAACAAGAAAGAATCAGGAGACAACATGCTGATAGATTACGAAAAGGCAAAGAGTGTAAGTCATTGTAGTCATGAGTCTATAATAACTCTACCTGCCTATAAGGGATGTACTATTGAATTTACTTCATCTTTTGATTTTGATAGTAATACTTTACATGTAAGACTTACTGCTGACTGTTTGGGATCTGAATTATTCTATTCTCAGGGTGGCCAAGGTGAGGCTGAATACAATAAGAACTATTGCACCATGTTTAATCTTATTAAAGGTGATATAGATAGGAAGTTGAGAGATAAGGGGTTATTGAAATGCAAGTAAGATTATTAAGTGACCTTCACTTAGAGTTTGAAGCTAGTGACTTTGATATCGCTCCTCTTGATACTGATAAAGATACCTGCCTCATATTAGCTGGAGATATACATACTGGTACACAGGCATGTAATCGTATACGCACTTGGGCCAAGCGCTTTAAGTATATAGTTTATATAGCTGGCAACCATGAGTACTATCATCAGAATGTAGAGCTAACTAATAGAGCTATAGAAGATGAACTCTGTGACCTAGAAAACACATTCTTCCTATCTAGACAGACTGGCTCCTATGTTGAGTTAGATGATTATATAGTTTGGGGTGACACCTTATGGACTAACTTAGTTGATCCTAACGAACCTAATCTAGATTATTATATTAAGCATATGATGAATGACTTTAGATGCATTAGTAGGATTAATCTTGAGTCAGGTAAGTATGTTAAGTTTGACCCTAAGTGTTGGAGATTCTATCATGACCTTGCCTTTAAGAATCTTCATCGAACCTTAAGTAAGTATCATAATAAGAAAGTTATAGTTGTATCTCATCATGCTCCTAGTGAGAAGAGTTCTTTGCCCTGCTATATTGGTCAACAGACTCAAGCTGCATATTTTACTCCTCTTGAAGGTGTAATATGTCAGAACCAAAACATAGTTCTATGGTGTCATGGACACATGCATAACAATAGTGACTATATGATTGGTAAGACACGTGTACTATGTAATCCTTATGGCTATGCTGGCTATGAGGTCAATCCACATTTTAATAACACCCTTTTATTGGAGGTGTAATATGTCATATGAATTAGAAACAAGACTAGTTTATCTAGATGGCAAAAAAGGATATGTTCCCGTTCATACGGTTAAACACTGTAACGAATCAGGTTCAACAATCTTAGCTGATGATCTTCTTAGTAGAGAAGATGCTGAACATCTTATTAAGCAACATGTTAAGGCTAAGTCTTCTGCAGTTCATTATGGCATAACACGCTATGATGATGATGGTGATCTGCTTAGTACTTGGAGAACCAAATGAGTAAGGTAAACTTTAGAAAGACACAAAAGATTAATGAGTTTATTAAGTTAAACTTCTCTAAGTCAGGTGTGTCTGCAACTCTTGGTATTCCAGGGCTTAGTATTAACCTAGGCAGTAAAGGTGCGTTCTTAAACTTAGGTATGCCAGGTACTGGTGTATATAAAAGAACAAAGCTAACTAAGAAGGAAAAGAAAGATGAACCTAGACAAAATACTTGATCAAGAGACTAGTGTCCTTGAAAACCTAAAGTCTGCCATAGAGGTAGAACTAAGAGAAAGAGATTGTAGTAAGTCCGATGAGGAAAAGGATGTGCATGCTGCACATTGTTGTTCTATTCATGGGTGTAAGTATAATGATGAGAACTGTCCTGTGGTACTAGGTACTACAGAGCAAAGGTTTCCATGTATAGACTGTGAAGAGCCTATTGTGGATCAATATGAATGGGATGATGTAGATACTTATGGACCTAGTTGATTCAAAACTATCATAAGATCTTTCTCTACAAAAAATTTTTTAAAGAATAATAATATGAAACAATTTAAAGATTTAATTAATAGAATCTTAGAAGAAGGTACTGATCGTGGTGATCGTACTGGTGTAGGCACTAGATCTATCTTTGGCCACCAGATGAGATTCAATCTTGCTGATGGCTTTCCTATAGTTACGGGTAAGAAAACTGTACTAAGATCTATAATTCATGAGCTACTATGGTTCCTTAAGGGTGAGACTAACATTAAGTATCTAAAAGATAATGATGTATCTATCTGGGATGATTGGGCTGATGAAAATGGTGACTTAGGTCCTGTCTATGGTTCTCAATGGAGATCATGGCCTAACTGGGAAATAGTCAATCCTGGGCATCCTGAATTTGAAGGTATGATTAATAGATCTATTGATCAGATAGCTAATGTTATTGAACAGATTAGAAATAATCCTGAATCAAGAAGGCTAATAGTATCTGCATGGAACCCTGCTGAAGTAGAGAACCAAGCATTACCACCTTGCCATGCTCTGTTTCAGTTCTACTGTACACCTCTAACTAAAGAGGAAAGGCTTCAGGCATTCAAGGATACCCCTGAATGTAAGGCTGATAATATACCTAACTACAGATTATCATGTCAGCTATATCAAAGAAGTGCAGATGTATTTCTAGGTGTTCCATTTAATATAGCAAGCTATGCTTTATTGACGCAGATGATAGCTAAGATAACTAACATGGTACCTGGTGAATTCATATGGACTGGTGGTGATTGCCATCTGTATAGTAATCATATCAATGAAGATATCGTTGGTAAGTATAGAAGAGAGCCACTACATGCTCTGCCTAAGATGATTATACATGGTGATCAAAAAGAGATAGAGGACTTTAAGTTTGAAGACTTTGAGTTGCAATACTATACTCATGGCCCATTTATTAAAGCACCTATAGCTGTATGAGTAGTAGGCCTGAATGTAAAAAGTGTGGTCAAAGGATCACCAGTGGTGGATGTAAGTGTCCCCATGGCCAACCAACCTTTAGGAGGTTGATATGCAAATAGAAGTAAAGTGGAACGTAGAAGACATCAAGCAAAGAAAGCCTGACTGGAGTGATGCAAAGTGTTGGCAGTTCCTAGAGTACGTTAAAGGTAATGTAATCATTGCCGCTGAGAGTGCTGGTAACAATGTAATCGATAGACTACTTGGGCCAGACAGTTAATGAATATAGATCTTATCGCAGCTGTCTCTATGAATAGTGCTATAGGTAGGAAGAATAACCTGCCTTGGAGACTACCTAGCGACCTTAAGCACTTTAAAGAATACACCATGGGTAAGGCAATACTCATGGGAAGAAAGACCTTTGAGAGTCTACCAGGCTTATTGCATGGCAGGACTACCATAGTTATATCTAGTGACTACAATTGTATTCAGAAAAAGGTCGATGAGTTCAAAGAAATATATCCTAATACAGATATGCCAGAAATAATGCATGCCCCTAGTTTAGAACACTTCTTTTCTTGTGACTTAGATAAGTTATTTGATGACATAGTTGTAGTGGGTGGCGGAACTATCTATAAGCAGATGTATCCGTTTATAGATAAGATGGTTCTAACAATAGTGGAGACAGATATTGCAGAAGCAGATGTGTTCTTTCCTATTAGTATTAACTGGAAAGACTGGAAGCAAATTGAGTCTGAGTCAGTACCAACCCAAAAACATGTGGGTGATGAGTATCCATATTCTATTAGAGCATATGAGAAACTCGGAAAAGATAATAACATCTTTGACATAGTTAGTGGTAAGAAGCTATCTAAGCTTGAAGTTATTAGAAAGAAGTTAAGTTTATAGATTGAAATTATTAGTTTAAATAGAAGGTAAATAGATATGGAATTTGGACAACCCCTGAAAACAGGAACGATTGCATCGATCTGGCATGGCAATAGAGGACACCTCTATGTAGTAGCCGGCTTTGAAAAGCGTGCAAAGAAGATAACATTAATTAGACACAACTGTATTAATGTAGATGGTACTATTCATGCTGCTACTAGGGCTGCTGTTGCAAGACGTAGAACTTCTGGCACTCTACCTAAGTCTATGAAAAAGGTTGGGTATGAAGAGTTTGTTGAAGGAGTACTAGTTGCCCCTAAAATAAACAGGATTTATGGTGACCGAGACATTAATAGACCAGCTTTGGCTAAGTTTATTCGTGAAGACATGGGGTCACGAACAATCGGTGGACTTGCACCCTCTAATGAGATATATCCTTCAATAGATATTACCTCTGATGCTCGTGCAGTTACTCGTTTCGCATAAAATAGTAGACGGAAAACAGTAGATGGAAAATCAACAAATAAATAAAGTATTGCCACCAATGCCAGAAGTAATCTTCTTCGCAAAGGATGCAATCAAAGGAAAAAATTTAGGTGGTGGATTCATTAAGACTGGCGGAATCCAGATCAGATTCGCTATCTTCGTTAATGATAAGTTCGGCCAAGGATACTCAATATCTTTCCCAATAAGAAAGAACCCTAACGGTGGTGAGATAATTCGTGAAGTTGAATTTATCAGCAAGGAAGTAGAGAAGTATGTATATGATCAGATTTCTCCTAAGGTTGCACATCTGTTAGGCAGAATGCCTACGCAATCTTCGGGTGGTTATCAAAGTGCACCTGCTCAAAATTTTCAACAAGGATTCGTTCCCCCTCAGGGAGCACCTGCTCAAGCAAGAGCAGCAACTGTTGAAGAGCCTAGAGTTATAGGCGGTGAGCAAGCTAGCAATGGTGATCAAGCAAGTCCTGGTAAAACTATCCCCTGGTAAGCAGTAAGGATAATGATGGAAAATATTGATCAAAATATAGTGGACGCAGTACGTGTAGCAAATGGAATAAGTAATGTGAAACCATCTCAGTTTCAGATTTTTAAAGGCAAGAGTGCTATGCGTGTTCAGCTTGACAGACCAACCAGAGAAGGGTTCGAGCATAAAGTAGGATGTTTATTTCTACAGGTTGCTCCCTCTAAGCCTGGCACTGGTCAAACGGGATACGAATGGGAAGATAAGAAGATCTCAATCAAGATAGGTGTTAATGATATTACAGCTATCATCCATGGCTTAAGATCTAATATCAATGTGGATTTGTTTCATGAGTTTGGTGGTGACACTAAGAGCATCAAGTTTGATACAAATGTACAGAGAGGAGGTTACTTCTTGAATGTAGAACAAAAAGGTACGGCGGAGAATAAGGTAACTGTTCCCCTAAGTGCTGCAGAAATAACTGCTTTCACAATTATGTTACAGGCAGCCTTGCCTTTAATTCATAACTGGGATTAATAGGAGAAGAATATGTCTAACATGTTAAAACAATTTCTTATTAGCAAAGGCCTAATGGCAGAACCAGTAGCACCTAAGCCTACTCTTAAAGAGTTGCTTAGTAAGGCTAATCTTGGTGGACTTAAGGATACTCTTAAGGGTGCTCTAACAAAAACACCTGCCGTAGAAGCTAAAACTATTGAAGAAAAATTAGCTGCCCTTAGAGGCACTACAGTAAGTTCAGACGATGAGATCACAGCGGAATTCTTTGGGGAAACTCAAGAGAGAGAAGTCGATCTGTTTGAAGATGATAATGAGTCAGGTGAGCTGACTATCAAACTATCTTTTAGTAAAGATGGTAAAGTAAAATTAATTGAAGATTAGAAGGAATATATTATGCGTATTATATATGGCAATGAAGTAAATGTTGTAGTTGAAGATGACACTGATCCAGTAGAGGCTATGAATCTATTGAAAGAATCTTATAGTGAGCTTTCGAATGCTAAGTATAACATTAGCACTGAAGGTGATGAAAGAGTGATGAGAGTTACTTTGGATTCCGGTCGTAAGGCTTAATATCTTTTGACTATGGTGTGCATTATGTATTCCAGTAGTTAAAACAAAAAAGAAAAGGGGACTGTATTGTCCCCTTTTTTATTCAGGAAGCATTATGGTTAATATAGAAGAACTTTTTGAAAGAATTAATACTCTTGATGGCATAGATGTTCAAGGGATTATTGATTTCATAGAGCTCATGGCTCAAGGTAAAACAAGTGAGTGGTATACACCTGAAAGAAAAGCTAAGTTTGCAAGACTAGACTTTACTCAGGCTCATTCAATTATAGATGGAGCTAGAAGTGCAGGATTAAGGAAGAGTCTTATTGATAATAAACTAAGACAAATACCTCAGTCTGCTGTTAGCATCAATGATTATTTTTAAATAGGTATTTAAATGGATATCAATCTTAATAAGAGTACTCTTAATAGGTTTAGTTTTCTCATGTCTTTTCATGAGCATGCATATCAATTAAAGCAAGATGGTATTATAAAAAGAAAGATAGTTGCTCCGGACTTTCAGTCCGAGAAGACTTTAAAAGAAAGACTCTCTAGGGTTATGCTTAAAGGATTAAGGTCTGCTAGTGTTTATGACTCTGGTGAAGAGCTAGTATCTCCTGATGCTACAGTAAAGATTAAAAGTATAACAAGAAGACTCAATAGAGACTTCGAGATAGAAAGATATATGCAATTCGTATTAGAGCTACAGAGTTCTGTTGCGAATGATGACATTATTCCGATGGAAGATGGTATGTATGAAATGTTTTATCTTGAAGATGAAGTCGCAAGAAGAAACACAGCCTTATCATTACTACCTTTTAGTGGCACTGAACAGTGTGAGCGTCTTAGAAATGGTGAGTTAGTTAATTATTTATTAGATAACTATGTTATATGTGCCGTTAAGAAACAGATATCTAAGAGGGACCTTAGGGTTAATCCTCTACAGGGTATGCTAAGTCCTGATCAGGATAACCTAATGGTTTCCTATAGAGACTGTAGGTTCTCAGCTATTCAGGATAGAATTTTTGAAGTAGGTACCTATTATAATTCCGGTAATAGTCCTTGTCATATACCTAAATTGATGCACTGTATGATTAATGGTGCTGACCCATCTGCAAGTATAGTTACCTGCAACTATGGTAATGGGAAGATAACTACTGCACTTAGGGATGGCAATAAGGAGGCTTGGGATAAAGTATTCACTGGTAACTTTTATATGCCAGTAGGGAATAATTCTTATAGAGCAAGTACTGAAGCTGGAGGTACACTAATGTTCTGTAAAAAGATCATGGGGAATGATGGTACCTATACTATTGTACCCAACCTAGTGGAATCAATTAGTAGACATGACCTAGTATTTTCTAAGGAATCTCTACTTGCCCCCGATACTTTTTATACTTTAAACAAACGTCTGATGTCTAATATCAGAACACATATACTTGGTGATCAAGATGATTAAGTCTAATAATACAAACTTTACAATTCGTGCAGATGGAATAGTTTCCATGTCTATATTAAACGAAGATGGATCTAAGGCTAATAAGCTAGTTTCACTAGATGCATTTTCACAAGCGGTTAGATCTAGTGATGATTCATTTGAGCTACCGTTGCTTCCTAATGGTATAAGAAAGTGGAAGCAGAAAGGGGACTATGTTGTTGCTGCAATTGAATACCCAGAACAAATAATTCATAACTTCAATTATAAAGACGAAGTGTTTTCTATCCCAGCACCAAGGAGCGTATGGTTAACTCTCCTATCTTTAAATAATCGTGGTGCCTATAGATATAAGGTTCATAAGACTCATATCTTTTCGCTTACCACTCCATTGCTTTCTGATGATCAGAACATGTATATGTGGCCATTCACTAACTATTCTACTACATTCGGACCTGGTATATGCTGGGGAAGTGAAGGTTCTTTTGCTACTATCAAGGATGATTGTACTATTAGAAATATATCTTCACTGTACTCTATGTACTTCAATGGTATCTTCAATGATCATCTAAGATGGGACATGGATCTACCTAGTGATGTTCCTAATAATGGTGATAGTTCATATGTTCGCTACCTAAAAGACAAAGAGTCTTTTGATGTTAGTCTACTTAGGTCAGAGAACGTTACATTTAACCAAGCTGTTGATAACCTATTGAGTCACAGTACTAGAAGGTAATTTAAGATGAGTAAAGGATTTAATTCGAAGTTAGCCGGCGCACTTTTTGGTGGCCGTGGTGAAGCTAAGATAGAAAGCACTGAGTCTGAGAAAGATTTCTGTGTTGGTTTGTTCCAAGATGGTATCTATGAAAGAAGAAACACTCTTATAGGTAGTTTTGTTTATAAGAAAAATGATATTAAGACACCCTATCTTACTAAGATGGGAGAGGAGTCTTTTGAATATAAATTACCCAAGCCACCTAAAGGTATGCTACTAGCTATTGCAGGTTTCTTTAGGGAGATCATGGCAAGTATGAATAATTCAGAAGTTATGGTGCAGATTTGGTGGAACAAGAAGGAAGAAAAGTATAGCCTGTACGTACCTGTACAAGAGGTTGCTGGTGCTTCTATTAAGTTTAAGCATAGCGAGGAGTTACAAAATGATACGGACATGGTTTGGGTATTTGACATCCATAGTCATAATAATATGGGTGCGTTCTTCTCTGGAACTGATAGCGCTGATGAAGTCTCCACTAGGGTATTTGGTGTACTTGGGAAGCTGGGGCAGGATGACTTTGCTAGTAGCTGGAGAGCTGGTGTTAATGGCAACTTTAATATGCTTGTCATGGATGACTTATGGGATGATACCAATCTCGAATTAGAGTGTTGGAAAATACCTGAGAAAGATAAAGAAAAAGTTACAAATCTTAAGAGAGTTGTTGCTCAAAGAGTACAGCCTGCTATGTCTGGTACACATGCACTTGGTGGAGCTACTAGATGGATTAATAGGGCTGTTGGATTCGTAGGTAATAGAGGTCGTTCTGATAAATTAGATCGTAATGGTATCCCAATGGGTGGCTATGGCAACCTTACTCAACGAGAAATAGATCAGTACACATCTCATATGAACTCCATATCTCATGGTGCTATGGGACAGTTTGATTTCTTTGAAGATGAAGATGATTTTACTGATGCTAATCTAGGTGTTCAAATGGCCGCTATGCAAGATCATATTGAAGAAATGTGCTTCTCTGAAGATCAAGGCCTACTGGGTAGTACTGAGCTAGCTGACACTGCAAGATACTTTATAGATTTTGTTGCTGATCGTAAACCATTCGACCTTAGTACATGTCAAGCAATACTAGATCAACTATCTGTCCATCTTAAGACAGATCAATTCAATGAATTAATTAAGTGTTACGGAGAATAATGTGAGCAATATTGCTTTAGAAAATCTAATGAATAGTATGAAAGTTAGAACTGATAATGTTGGGTACTTTGTTGATAATATTAATAATGCTATAAAAGATAATGCTATGACCGCTGGTAAGTTTAAGGGATGTGTGGCTAACTTCCCCTCTAATATATTAGTGCTAGGTTGTGGTGGAACTGGGAGCTGGTTAGCTCCTAAGTTAATTAAGTTTATCAATGATGCTAAGAACAAAGGTCTTATTGCTAATACTAATATTGTTTTTGCTGATGGTGACAAGGTTGAAGAAAAGAATCTTATTCGTCAAAACTTTATAGCACCTGATATTGGTATGAATAAAGCTGAGG
>Ga0102812_10001502_pt1 | contig 16197 bp, 16 predicted proteins | sample ColrivemetaGS713_FD_79334 | JGI IMG/M metagenome (GOLD analysis project Ga0102812, IMG submission 79334) | Estuarine microbial communities from the Columbia River estuary - Flood tide ETM metaG S.713 | ecosystem: Environmental > Aquatic > Marine > Intertidal zone > Estuary | place: USA... | reverse complement strand
GTGAAATCCGGCAGGCCCTGATCGATATGGGCGATATGTTCGATTTGTTAGATCAACCTGCCGAAGTTACAGATAAACCGAATGCAAATGTTCTAAAAGTGCAAGAAGGTCGGATCGAGTTGCAGGATGTTCACTTTGGGTATGACCCTGAACGCCCCATCCTCAAAGGCATCAGCCTGACCGTCAACGCTGGTGAAACCCTCGCGATTGTAGGGTCTTCCGGTTCGGGCAAATCCACCATCGGTCGCCTTCTGTTCCGCTTCTACGACGTGACCGAAGGCCGGTTTATGATCGACGGACAGGACCTGCGCGATGTGACGCAGGCCAGCCTGCATTCCCAGATCGGGGTCGTGCCGCAGGATACGGTCCTGTTCAACGACACCATCCACTACAACATCGCTTATGGCCGCCCGACCGCCTCCGAGGATGAAATCGTCGCTGCCGCAAAAGCCGCAAAAATCCATGAGTTCATTCTAAGCCTGCCGCAGGGATATGAAACCACGGTTGGCGAACGGGGGCTGAAGCTGTCGGGTGGGGAAAAACAGCGGGTCGGTATTGCGCGGACCTTGCTTAAGAACCCGCCGATCCTTTTGCTGGACGAAGCGACGAGCGCACTCGACACCGATACAGAGCGCGAAATTCAGGCCGAACTCAAGGCGATGGGAAAGGGCCGCACGGTTCTGACCATCGCCCACCGTTTGTCGACCATCGCGGACGCCGACCAGATTGTGGTTCTTGAGGACGGTCATATCGTCGAACGGGGCACCCATGATGCGCTTTTGGCCAAGGAAGGGCGCTATGCCCAGCTTTGGCACCGGCAAGAGGCCGAAGAAGAAGGCGCCGTTGCCGCGGAATAGGGGCGTAATCTGCCGAAATCGGCCACGGCAGGGGGCGCAGGTCTTGGCAATGGCGACTGCTTCGCGATAAGACAGCGGGAAAGATCGGCCCTTGTCGGCCAAGCAACCGGGGGCGAGCGTGAGCAATAACGAAAGTTTCATCGACGAAGTGTCCGAGGCAGTCCGCCGCGACCAATTGTTCGCGACTTTCCGCCGCTATGGCTGGATCGCGGCCCTTTTGGTAATTGCACTGGTGGGCGGTGCCGCGTGGAACGAAGTAACCAAGGCCCGCAAGGCCAGCGCCGATCAGGCGCGCGGAGATGCGATCCTTGACGCGATGGACAATAACGACAGCGCAGATCGCGTTGCCGCGCTGCAAGCGGTCGAGGCCTCGACGATTTCGCAACTGTTGCTTGCAGCCGAACAACAGGCCGCCGGCGAAACCGAAGCCGCCGCTGCCGCACTTGACGCTGTTGCAAACGACGCCGAGGCCCCGATGATCTATCGCCAGATCGCCGGGTTCAAAGCGGCCCTGTTGCGCGCCGATGGTCTGTCGCCCGATGATCGTATCGCTGCTTTTTCCGGCATGGCAGTTCCGGGTCAGCCGATCCGTCTTTTGGCGCAAGAACAGGTCGCATTGGCCCAGATCGACAAAGGCGATGTCGACGCGGCGCTTGTGACCCTGCAGACAATTGATCAGGACGCAGAAACGACTCGGGGCTTGCGTGATCGCGTTCAAACGCTGATTGTGGCCTTGGGTGGCACGCCGGTCGTGTCCGCCACGACAACGGATGCTGGCGCCGCCGCGCCAAGCGAATAGCGCAGACGAGGGGCAACATCAGGTGAAACGCCGGAGTTTTCTAACCAGTTCCGTTGCTGTCAGCATTCTGGCCGCTTGTGGCACGAAAGATGTCATTCTGCCGGGCGAACGGTTGGCGTTGCGGGATGGGTTGGCGACAGCCGAACAGGCGGTCGCGGCCAATCAGGCCAAGCCGATTCAATTGCCTGCCGCTCAGACCAATGCCAATTGGACCCATCGGTTCGGCAGCCCGTCGCACAGAGTGCAGCATCCGGCACTTGGGAGCCAGCTCGCGCTCGCCTTTGCGGTCAATATCGGCGAAGGCAACAGTCGCCGGGCCCGAATTACCGCTGATCCCGTAATCGACGGTGGCGTGGTCTATACGTTGGATGCCCGTGGCCTGGTTTCAGCTGTGGCCCAGACCGGCGGCCTAATCTGGCAAAAAGACGTCTCCCCCAAGAATGACAACAGCAGCTCTGCTTCGGGCGGGGGGATCGCCGTTGGCGGCGGGCGTGTGTTTGTGGCAACCGGCTATGGTGCCTTGACCGGTTTGGACGCTGCAACTGGCGCTGTTGTCTGGCAACAGGATCTGGATGCGCCGGGCGGATCGGCCCCGACGGTTCTGGGCGAAACTGTATATCTGGTTGGCCGCGACAGCCGCGCCTGGGCGATTGACGTCGCCAATGGCCGTATCCGCTGGCAGCTGGATGGCACACCGTCCACCGCGAATTTCGGCGGTGGTGCAGGCGCCGCGGTAACTCCGACCCTCGCGGTCTTTCCCTTCCCCTCGGGCGAAGTGATGGGGGCCTTCCCCTTGGGTGGCCTGCGCCGCTGGTCGAGCGTCGTATCGGGCCAACGTCTGGGTCATGCGGGTGGCACGATTTCCGATATCTCGGGCGATCCGGTCATTGATGGCAACCGCGTCTATGCGGCCAATATCTCGGGTCGAGTGGTGGCGCTGGACCTTGAAACGGGCAACCGTATCTGGACAGCCTCCGAAGGGTCCCCCGGTCCGGTTTGGCCCGAAGGTGGGTCGGTGTTCCTGATCAACGACGTCAACGAACTTCTGCGTCTGGATGCGGCAGACGGCACAGCGATCTGGCGGGTCGAACTGCCCAAATTCGAAGAATCGCGGGAACGCCGCCAAAAGACGTTCTTTGCCCATTACGGACCTATCGTTGCGGGCGGGCGCGTGATCGTCGCCTCTTCGGACGGGGCGCTGCGGCAATTCGATCCGGCCTCTGGCGCTTTGGTTGGTCAAACTGACCTGCCGGGCGGGGCTGCGTCCAATCCGGCGATTGCGGGGGGCGTTTTGTATGTCGTCAGTGGTCGGGGTCAACTCCTCGCTTTCCGTTAGGCGCGGATTGGTGTATCGCCCCGGTTCTGACATCAGGACCTGAATTATGACCTTTACGCTTGCCATCGTTGGCCGACCCAATGTGGGGAAATCCACGCTCTTTAACCGGCTTGTCGGCAAAAAGCTGGCTTTGGTCGATGACCAACCCGGTGTAACCCGCGATTTGCGCGAAGGTGCGGCGCGTTTGGGTGACCTGCGATTCACCGCGATTGATTCTGCGGGCCTTGAAGATGCGACCGATGACAGCCTTCAGGGCCGGATGCGTCGTCTGACCGAACGCGCGGTTGAAATGGCGGATATCTGTCTTTTCCTGATCGACGCCCGTGTTGGTGTTACCCCGACAGATCAGGTCTTTGCCGAGATCCTTCGCAAGAAAAACGCGAATGTCATTGTCGCTGCAAACAAGAGCGAAGGCAAAGCGGGCGAGGCCGGGTTTTTAGAAGCCTATTCGCTGGGACTGGGCGAACCGATCCGCCTGTCGGGCGAACATGGCGAAGGTATTGACGAATTATACCATACCCTTTTGCCGCTGGCCGATGCCTTTGAGGAACGCGCTGCGCAGGACGCCCCCGAGATTGATGTGGATGTTTCCGAGGACGAGGACGAAGAGGCATCGACCCCCGTTCCGACCCGTGAAAAGCCGCTCCAGATTGCCGTGATCGGGCGCCCGAATGCGGGCAAGTCCACCTTGATCAACAAGATCATCGGTGAAGAACGCCTGCTGACCGGACCCGAGGCGGGGATCACCCGCGATGCGATTTCCGTCCAGACCGAGTATATGGGCGTGCCGATGCGGATTTTTGACACTGCCGGTATGCGCCGCAAGGCCAAGATCCACGAAAAGCTGGAAAAGCTGTCAGTGTCTGACGGGCTGCGCGCCGTGAAATTCGCCGAGGTCGTCGTGGTTCTGCTGGATGTCGAGATTCCGTTTGAGCAACAGGACCTGCGCATCGCCGATCTGGCGGAACGCGAAGGCCGCGCTGTTGTGGTGGCGGTCAACAAATGGGACACCGAGGACGACAAGCAGAACAAGCTGAAAGAGCTGCGCGAAATGTTCGAACGGCTGTTGCCGCAATTGCGCGGCGCGCCGATGGTTACGGTGTCCGCCAAGACCGGCAAAGGCCTCGACCGCCTTCATGCCGCGATCATGAAGGCCTATGACGTCTGGAACCGCCGCGTGACCACGGCCCAGTTGAACCGTTGGTTGACGGGCATGTTGGAACAGCACCCGCCACCGGCCCCGCAGGGCCGCCGGATCAAGATGCGCTATGCAACCCAGGTCAAGACGCGTCCGCCTGCCTTTGTCGTCATGACGTCCTTCCCCGAATTGGTGCCCGAAAGCTATTCCCGCTATCTGGTCAACGGATTGCGCGCCGATTTCGACATGCCGGGCACCCCGATCCGGATGACGCTGCGCGGGCAGGGGGACAAGAACCCCTTTAAGGACCGCAAGAAAAAGCAGCCGTCGAAATTGTCGAAACACCTCGGCAAGAAATAACGGCGTCCTGACCCGCCTTGGGTCAGGATTTCCGGTATTGACCCAACCCTCGTTCAGGCGGACCCTATCCTGTATGGGATAGGGGAACCTGATGAAACGGATTGCGATTTTTCTGGATGGAACGTGGAACCGGCCCGATGCCGAACACCCGACCAATGTGGTGCGGCTGGCCCGCTGCGTGCAGCATTATGATCAATACGGCACCGGCCAACATGTGATCTATATCCCCGGCGTCGGATCGGGCGAAGCGAATACCGCCGTGGGTCGCAGTCTGGACAAGCTATTTGGCGGGGCCTTGGGCTGGGGTCTGCTGGACATCATGGAGGAAGCCTATCGCCATCTGTGTTTTGTCTACGAACCGGGGGATGAAATTCAGGTATTCGGGTTCTCGCGCGGGGCCTTTGCGGCGCGGTCATTGGTCGGTTTGATCCGGTCCTGTGGCATCCCGCCCCGCCGCCATCTCGCCCGCATCCCCGAGGCGCTGGCCTTTTATGCCGAACGGGGCGACGACACCCACCCCGAAAGCCCGCGATCCTATGGCTTTCGCCGCGATTTCGCCCCCGATACCGCAACGAGCGAGGCGGAGTATCGCGACCGTCGTAAACATGGCGACGAAGGCGCGATCGTGCTTAACATCGACTATCTGGGGGTTTGGGATACGGTCAGTGCCATGGGCCTGCCGGTTGCCTTGCCGTTTTCCGATGAAATCAACGCGCAATACAGGTTCCACGACACCAAGTTGTCGTCGATGGTTTTGTCTGCCCGCCACGCCGTGTCGATCGACGAACATCGCGACACGTTCCGCGAACATCTGTGGGAAAACAGCGATGATCTGAACGCGCTACATATGCAGCGCAACGAAACGGTCCCGCGGTTTCTCCAACTGTGGTTCCCCGGTGATCACGGGTCGGTCGGCGGCGGCGGGAGCAGGATCGGCCTGTCGTCGATCACATTGCATTTCATCGCGATGGGCGCGGTTCGCGCGGGTCTGGCGATTTCATGGGAAGAATTCGACCGGCTCGCCTATCGGTTCGATACCCGTGAACATCTGATCAATAAGTTCGGTCCGGTGTCAGCGACGAACGAGATGCTGTCGGTGGTCAGCCATGACCGTAGTGGCCCAAAAACCATCGACGAATTGTCGCTGTCGGCGCTGGATCGCTATTATCACGACCCCGATTGGCGCCCGAAGACGCTTGATGCGGTCTACGACGATTTGTTCAAACTGTCCGAGGCGGATTATCTGGCGCTGCGCGCCCGCATGATCGCCCGTGATGGCGGCCCGACGCATGCACCGGACCGCACCAGTAGACCGCGTTAGGCCAATGTGCCTTGGGCGGTGATTGTGGTTTTGCCGCCCAGATAGGGGTGCAGAACCGCAGGTAGCTGCACCGATCCATCGGCTTGCTGCCCGTTTTCCAGAACCGCGATCAGCGTCCGCCCGACGGCAAGCCCCGAACCGTTCAGTGTATGGACATATTCCGGCTTGCCGCCGCTGGCGGATTTGAACCGTGCATTCATCCGCCGCGCCTGATAGTCGCCACAGGTCGAAACACTGGAGATTTCGCGATAGGTGTTCTGGCCGGGCAACCATACCTCGAGGTCGTGGGTCCGCCGTGCACCTGCACCCATGTCGCCGGCACAAAGAATGACGGTGCGATAGGGCAGTTCCAGTTTTTCCAGAATCGCCTGCGCGCAATCGGTCATGCGGCGGTGTTCGGCCTCGGATTGATCTGGGGTGCAGATCGTGACCATTTCGACCTTTTCAAACTGATGCTGGCGCAACATGCCCGACGTATCGCGACCTGCCGAACCGGCCTCGGACCGGAAGCACAGGGTATGCGCCACCATCCGGCGGGGCAGGGTTGCCTCTTCGACGGTGTCGCCGTGGACGGTGTTGGTCAAGGTGACCTCAGCCGTGGGGATCAGCCACCAACCGTTTGTGGTTTCATAGCTGTCTTCGCCGAATTTTGGCAGCTGACCGGTGCCATACATCATTTCGGGCAGGACCATGACCGGGGTCATGGTTTCTGTGAGCCCGTGGGTGTCGACATGGGTGTCGATCATGAATTGCGCCAATGCACGATGGACGCGGGCCACTGCACCGGACAGGACCACAAAGCGGCTGCCCGACAGTTTTGCGGCGGTTTCGAAATCCATTCCCGATTGCACGGCGGGGAGCTGGTAATGTTCGAGCGGCGCAAAGTTCAGATCGCGGGGCGTGCCCCAACGGTGGATTTCGACGTTATCGTTTTCATCGGCCCCGTCCGGCACATCCGCATAAGGAAGGTTCGGGATCGTCGCCAGCAGATCGGACAGTTCGCTGTCCTTGGTTTTGGCTTCGTCACCCAGGCGGGCAATCTCGGCCTTTTTTTCGGCGACCAGCGCCCGCAGCCGTTCAAATTCGGCCTCGTCACCCTTGGCCTTGGCCGCGCCGACCTCTTTGCTGGCCTTGTTCTGTTCGGCCTGCGCGGTTTCGGCGGCAAAGATCATTGCACGGCGGGCTTCGTCCAACGCAAGGATCGTCGACGATACCGGAGCAATCCCACGCCGAGACAACGCTGCATCAAAAGCAGCGGGGTTTTCGCGGATTGCGCGGATATCATGCATTTTTCCGGTCCTTCGGGTTGGTGTTTACATGTTGGTCCCCCATATGCCGCAAAGGTACGCTACTGTGAACAGGGAAATGGCTGTCTGGCCGTTGCCAATCCGGTTGCCGGGCCGTAAGTTGCGCCGACTTCGCAGGGGGGACCCTGCCTGAACCGACAAAGGACGACCATGCAGGGCTTTCAAAACTTCATTCCGCTGATCCTCGTATTCGGGATCATGTATTTCCTATTGATCCGTCCGCAGCAAAAGGCGGTCAAGGAAAAGGCGGCCATGATCGCGGCCCTGCGCCGTGGTGATCAGGTCATCACCTCGGGCGGCATCATCGGCAAAGTGTCCAAGGTCAAGGACGACAACGAAGTCGAAATCGAGATCGCCACGGGCGTGACCGTCCGCGTCGTGCGGTCGACGATTTCCACTGTCCTGAACAAGACCGAACCGACCAAGGCCTGAACGCCATAGGCCATGGGGGCCAGACCAAATGTTGCAGATATCTCCGTTCAAACAGGTCCTGATTGTTTTGGCCTGTCTGCTCGGTCTGGCCTTTGCCATGCCGAACCTGTTCTATTCGCGGGTCGAGACCCACAATGACGCGGTAAGTGTCATCGAACAGGGGCTAACGAACCCCGAGCTGGAGGCCGCATCGGCAAGCTGGCCGTCCTTCCTCCCGTCGTCGCTTGTGAACCTTGGTCTGGACCTGCGCGGTGGCGCATATCTTTTGGCCGAGGTGCAGGTTTCGGACGTCTACAAAACCGTGATGGACGGAATGTGGCCCGAGGTGCGCGATACCCTTGCCGCAGAGCGGGATGTCATCGGTTTTGTGACCCGCGAAGAATCGCCGGATGACGTGTTGATTGTCCGCATTTCCGAAGCGTCTGGCGCGGAACGCGCGCTGGAACTGGTCCGCGGGCTGGCGCAGCCGGTTGTGTCGCTGACAGGTGGCGGGTCCACGAATATCGAAGTTACCGCCAATGGCCCGCTGCTGACGATCCGCCTGTCCGAGGCCGAACGCATTGCCACCGATGACCGCACCTTGCAGCAATCTCTGGAAATCGTGCGCCGCCGGATCGACGCGGCCGGCACCCGCGAACCGTCCATCGTCCGCCAAGGCGAAGACCGTATCTTGATCGAGGTTCCCGGTGCGAAATCCGCGCAGGAACTCAAGGACCTGATCGGGACCACCGCACAGCTGACCTTTAACCCCGTTGCGGGCCGGACCACCGACCCGAACGCGTCCCCCGGTGTTGGCAATGTCCTGTTGCCTGCGGCGGATGAGCCCAACATCTATTACATCATCGAAAAAGCCGCTGTCGTATCTGGCGAGGATCTGGTGGATGCCCAGCCGTCGTTTGACCAGAACGGCCGCCCCGCTGTGAACTTTCGCTTTGGCCCGACTGGTGCGCGCAAATTCGGCGATTATACCGCCGAAAACATCGGGTCGCCCTTTGCAATCGTTCTGGACAACGAAGTGATCAGCGCCCCGACGATCCAGAGCCATATTCCCGGCGGGTCGGGGATTATCACTGGTAACTTTACGCTCGAAGAATCGACCAATCTTGCAGTTCTGCTGCGGGCAGGAGCGTTGCCGGCCAAGCTGGTGTTTGTCGAAGAACGGACCATCGGGCCGCAATTGGGACAAGATAGCATCGATGCCGGCAAAAAGGCCGCCATCGCGGGCATGATCGCCGTCGTTGTGTTCATGGTCCTCAGCTATGGCTGGTTCGGGGTCATGGCCAATATCGCACTTGCGATCAACGTAGCGATGATCTTTGGCGCGCTGTCGTTTATTGGGGCCACGCTGACGCTGCCCGGTATCGCGGGGATCGTGCTGACCATCGGTATGGCGGTCGACGCCAACGTTCTGGTGTTTGAACGCATCCGCGAGGAACTGAAAACCGCCAAGGGCCCGGCGCGTGCGATCGAGCTGGGCTATGAGCGTGCGTTTTCGGCCATCGCGGATTCGAACATCACCACCTTTATGACCGCCGCTATTTTGTGGTTCATCGGGACCGGTCCGGTCAAAGGCTTTGCGGTGACGCTTGGCCTCGGCATTTTGACGTCGGTCTTTACGGCGCTGTTTGTCACCCGTCTGATTATCGTCTGGTGGTTCCAACGCCGCCGCCCCAAAACGATCGAGGTCTGATCCCATGCGTATGCGGCTTGTAAAAGACAACACCAACATCAACTTTTTTGGCTATGCCAAGATCACCTTTGGGGGGTCGGTGGCGCTCTTGGTGGCGTCGTTGGTTCTGTTCCTGACCATGGGGCTGAACTTTGGCATCGATTTCCGGGGTGGCACCACCATCCGGACCGAATCCACCACACCCCTTGATGTGGCAGTCTATCGCAACGCGATGACGCCGCTGGGTTTGGGCGATGTCGCGATAACCGAGGTGTCGGACCCGTCCTTTGCCGCTGATCAACACGTCGCGCAGATCCGCATTCAGGCGCAAGACGGGGACGAGGCCGTGTCGACAGCGACAATCGCGGCGGTCGAGGCGGCGTTGGTCAGCGTTGACCCCGCCATCACCTTTACCGCCGTTGAAAGCGTCGGGCCCAAAGTATCGAAGGAATTGATCCGGTCGGCCATCCTTGCCGTGGTGGCTGCAATCACCGCAATCGTCATCTATATCTGGCTGCGTTTCGAATGGCAGTTTGCCTTGGGCGCGGTGGTGGCGCTGTTCCACGACGTGGGCCTGACGATCGGGCTTTGGGCACTGTTCCAAATCAAGTTCGACCTGACGACGATCGCGGCACTGCTGACCATCGTCGGTTATTCGATCAACGATACGGTCGTGGTTTTCGACCGTGCGCGGGAAAACCTGATCAAATACAAACAGATGGCTTTGGTCGAAGTTCTTAACCTGTCGGCAAATGAAACGCTTAGCCGGACGTTGATGACCTCGGGCACGACCTTGATCGCGCTGATTGCCCTGTTAGTTCTAGGCGGCGACGTGATCCGCGGATTTGTTTTCGCAATCACTTGGGGGATCGTGGTCGGGACCTATTCGTCGATCTATATCGCCAAGAACATTGTTCTGATGCTGGGTGTAAAGCGGGACTGGTCCAAGACGAAGAAACCGGTTTCTGGCCAGTATGGAAACATCGACGCCTGATCTTTGGTTCGGGCGACAAGACCTGCAAAGGGGCCTGCCATGCGTTTGAACGAAATCGTCTATAACGGATCTCTTCCCATCGACGGTTATGGGCAGGGGTTTTTCCGCATCGGCGGGCAGGTCGTGCAGGGCGCCTGTCTGGTTTTGCCGACAGGTGTCGCAGCATGGGACGGGTTTTCCGACTATCAAAGCCTGATTGCGGCCAAAGACCAGATTGATGTGGTCTTTGTCGGAACGGGCGCGGAAATCGCCCATATTCCGTCCGATTTTCGTGCCGCGCTCGAAACCGCCGGTCTGGGCGTAGAAACGATGGCGTCGCCTGCCGCCTGCCGGACCTATAACGTTTTGTTGTCCGAAGGCCGCCGCGTCGGATTGGCGCTGCTGCCGGTCTAGGCTTTCCATGCCCTCGGCCATCGGGTAACCCTTTCCCTATGGAATTATCGGTCAGAAATCTGTCAGTTGCCCGCGGTGGGATGCCCGTTTTGGAAGGGTTGTCTTTTGATGTGGCTGCAGGGGGAGTGCTGGTCCTGCGTGGCCCCAATGGTGTTGGCAAAACGACCCTGCTACGCACCCTTGCAGGGTTGCAACCGGCCCTGTCGGGAGAGGTGATCTGCCCCGAGGATCAGGCCGCCTATGCCAGCCACGCGGATGGCGTCAAATCGACCTTGACTGTAACCGAAAACCTTACCTTTTGGGCCGAGGTTTATGGCCGCGACGTGCCAGACGATGTCTATGCCGCCTTTGATCTGACAGACCTGCGGGACCGGCAGGCCGGGACACTGTCAGCGGGTCAGAAACGTCGGCTCGGGTTGGCGCGGCTGGGGGTCATCGGCCGCAAGATCCTGTTTCTGGATGAACCGACTGTTTCGCTCGACCGGTTTTCGGTCAAACTCTTTGCCGATTTTCTGGCAGGTCGGCATCTGGCCGAAGGTGGGCTGGCGGTTATTGCCACGCATATCGATCTGGGATTGGACGCGCCGGAACTGGACCTGACGCCGTTCAAGGCCGCGCCGGACGCAAAATTCGGTCAGGACGAGGCGTTTTTGTGAAGGCGCTTTTGATCAGGGATTTGCGGCTGGCGGTGCGGGCAGGGGGGGGCTTTGGCCTTGGGCTTGCGTTTTTCCTTATTGTGATCGTGTTGGTGCCGTTTGGCGTCGGGCCGGAAACCAGCCTGCTCCGGCCTATCGCACCGGGGATTTTATGGGTCGCGGCGCTATTGGCGGCTTTGCTGTCTTTGGACCGGATTTTCGCGCTGGACCACGAAGACGGATCGCTGGGCCTTTTGGCGACCTCCCCCTTGCCGATGGAGGCCGCGACCTTGGTCAAGGCAGTGGCACATTGGGTGACGACAGGTTTGCCGCTGACCTTGGCGGCGCCTGTTCTTGGGGTCTTGTTGAACCTCGCGCCTGCCGCCTATGGCCCGATGCTGGTGTCGCTTGCGCTTGGCACGCCTGCTTTGTCGATGATTGGCACCTTTGGCGCGGCCCTGACGGTCGGCATCCGAAGGGGAGGGCTTTTGTTATCGTTGATTGTCTTGCCGCTTTATGTGCCGACCCTTATTTTCGGGGCAGAGGCCGTGCGGCGTGCGGCCGATGGGTTGGACTATGCCACGCCTTTGATGATGTTGGCGGCAATCACTGCGGGCACTTTTGCCCTTTTGCCGTTTGCAAGTGCTGCGGCGCTGAAAATGAACCTGCGCTAGGGCGCAAGATAAGGCGAGCATCGCCATATAAAAGGGAGACCGAATGTCGATCTGGGAATATGCAAACCCCAAGAAATTCTTGGACTGGACCGCACCCGTGATGCGCTGGTCCTTTGTTCTGGCGGCTCTGACCCTTGGAACGGGCCTGATCTGGGGGTTTTTCTTTACCCCCGAGGCGGACAAATTCGGGTCGACCGTCAAGATCATCTATGTCCATGTTCCTAGCGCCTTTCTTGCGATCAATGCGTGGATCATGATGCTTGTCACCTCTTTGATCTGGCTGGTGCGTCGCCATCATGTGTCGGCACTGGCCGCCAAGGCTGCGGCGCCGGTGGGTATGGTCATGACGCTGATTGCGCTTTTTACCGGCGCTGTCTGGGGCCAACCGATGTGGGGGACATGGTGGGAATGGGACCCGCGCCTGACCTCTTTCCTGATCCTGTTCCTGTTCTATTTGGGATATCAGGCGCTTTGGGCCGCAATCGAAGACCCTGATACCGCAGCCGATCTGACCAGTGTTCTGTGCATCGTAGGTTCGGTTTTTGCCGTGCTGTCGCGGTATGCTGTGCTGTTTTGGAACCAGGGTCTGCATCAGGGTGCAAGCCTGTCGATGGATAAAGAGGAACATGTGGCGGACGTTTATTACCAGCCGCTCCTTCTCGCTATGGCAGGGTTTGTGCTGTTGTTTGTTGCCCTTGTCCTTTTGCGGACACGCACCGAAATTCGTCTGCGCCGCGCGGGCGCCCTAGAAAACAGAGCAAGGAACGTATGATGCCGGAACTTGGAAAATATGCTTTTGCCGTTCTGACGAGCTATGGCGGAACCCTGATCCTTTTGGCGGGGATCATCGCGCTTAGCTGGGTGCAGTCGCGTGCTGCCAAACGGCGGCTAGAAATGGCAGAGCGGTCAAATGGCTAGGATTTCGCCCTTTGTCCTGATCCCACCGCTGGCATTTGCGGCGGTCGCTGGTCTGTTCTTGGGGGGCATGTTTTTCGGCAACGGCCGCGAATTGCCATCGACCCTGATCGGCCAAACCGCCCCCGCGGTGCCGCAAGAGGCACTTGCGGGTCAGCCCATGTTGACGGATGCCGATCTGCGGTCTGGTGAATTGACGCTGGTGAATTTCTGGGCGAGCTGGTGCCCGCCCTGCCGTTTGGAACATGAAACCTTGCTTGACCTTGCAGCGCAGGGGTACCGCGTCGCCGGCGTGAACATCCGTGACGATGCGGAAAAGGCCACGGCCTATCTGGATGAAAACGGCACGCCGTTCTTTGCGAGCGGTTTCGATCCCAAGGGTCGGACATCGATTGATTGGGGCGTTACCGCGCCGCCCGAGACCTTTATCGTTGACGGAAACGGGGTTGTTCTGTTCAGGTTTGCAGGACCGTTGGTTGACGCGGATTTCGAGACCAGATTTTTGCCGGCCTTGAAAGAGGCAGAGGAGAATTAAATGCGACCCATGACCGCCTTCAAAAGCTACGATGTCCGCGGAACCTTGGGCGTCGATCTTGATGATGCCATGGCCTATGACATCGGGCGCGCCTTTGCGCGGGTGATTGCCCCCGGCACGGTGGTGACAGGGCGCGATGCGCGCGACAGTTCGCCTGCTTTGCAGGCAGCGTTGAATGCGGGCCTCATGGCCGAAGGCGTCAATGTCATCGACATCGGGCTTTGCGGCACGGAAGAGGTCTATTTCGCCACCGATCACTATGGGACGGGTGGTGGTTTGATGGTGACCGCATCCCATAACCCGATTTCCGATAACGGCATCAAACTGGTCCGCGAAGGGTCACGTCCGATTTCGGGGGCTACTGGTCTGAATGCGATCCGCGACATGGTTGCCGCTGCCGATTTCGGCCCCGAGGCAGCGACCAAAGGAACCTGCGAGGCGCGAAACCCGCGTCCGGCATTTGTCGAGCGGGTTTTGTCGTTCCTTCCGACCGAAGGACTGTCGCCGTTGCATTTGCTGGTCAATCCCGGGAACGGGGCCGCAGGGCCGACCTTTGATGCCTTGGCGGCGGGCATGGCAGAAAAGGGTATTCCGTTCCGGTTTACCCAGATCCATGCAGAACCCGATCCGACCTTTCCTGTCGGTATCCCTAACCCGCTTTTGCACGAAAACCGGCATTTGACCGCAGACCCCGTGCGCGCAAGCCATGCCGATTTCGGTGCGGCATGGGACGGCGATTTCGACCGGTGCTTCTTTTTCGACGAGAACGGCGATTTCATCGATGGCGAATATGTTGTGGCCCTGCTTGCCAAGGCATTCATGACCGTCGAACCGGGGGCACGGATCGTCCATGACCCAAGGGTTATGTGGAACACGATCGACGTTGTAACCAAGGGCGGCGGCGAGCCTGTGGTGTCCCTGACCGGACACGCCCATATCAAGGCAAAGATGCGCGAAGTCGATGCGGCCTATGGCGGCGAGATGTCGGCCCACCACTATTTCCGGCGCTTTATGTATTGTGACAGCGGCATGATCCCCTTTGTGCTGGTCGCGGGCCTGGTCGCACGGGCGGGCAAGCCCCTTTCGGCGCTGGTTGCCGAAATGCGCAGCGCCTATCCGTCGTCGGGCGAGGTGAATTTCCACCTGGCCGATGTGGACGCGGCAATCGCGCGGTTCGAAGCGAAATACCTGCCCTTGGCCAAGGCCGAGGACCGGTTGGACGGTATCAGCCTTGATATGGGGGACTGGCGGGTGAACCTGCGGCGGTCCAATACCGAAGCGGTGCTGCGGTTGAACATTGAATCGCGGGGCAATGCGGATCTTGTTGCAGCGAAACTGGCCGAGATTTCGGAGCTGTTGAAAGCCGCTTAACCCGCTCTGGAATAGCGCAAGGACAGACAGGACAGGCCGCCATCGACAAGGGCGGCCTGTTTCGTTGAAAGCACGACCACATCGTATCCGGCGTCTGTCAGGCGGTCCGCCGTGCGCGGATGGCCCGCGCTGACAAAGACTTTGTCATTGAACCGGATCGCGTTGGCCGCAGCCTCTTCCCCCGGTGGGGTTTCGATGATCCGGTAGCCCGCAAAGCAACCCGATTGCGCCAAGAGAGGTGTCGCAAAGACGGTTTCGGGGTCCAGCAGACTCGATTCCGTTTTGAAATGCAGGATTTCGGGCGGTGTGTTCACGAGTCTGAGCCGATAGCCGAGGTTTTCAACGATGGGCCGCAGATCATCGGCGCCTTGTTGGTTGGTCCGGGCGGACAGCCCGATCATGACTTCGGAATCCGAACACAGGATATCGCCGCCATCGACAAAGCCTTGGGTTTCAAGGTCGATGACCCCGTCGCAGTATCGCAGCAGGTCGGGTCGCAGCGCCGCTGCCTCGCCCAGGCGGCTGGGGGCGCCGGGGCGCAAGACGATTGCATGCCCGCGCAGCACGAGTGCGGGGTCCTCGATAAAGGTGCTGTCGGGAAAATCTTCGAGCGGGGGGAGGAGGGTCACCGTGGCCCCTGTGGCCGACAAAGCCGCCACATAGGCCGCATGTTCGGTGCGGAAGGCGCTTGCGTCGGGATCGCCTTGATCGAGCGCGCGGAGCCCCTTGGCCACCGAATGGGCCGGTGTCCGGCAAAGCGCATGGGTAAAGGTGATCGACGGGTTGGACATAGGGGTGCCTCCTGATTTCCGGCATCTTGGGGGGGACCGGGCGAAAAGAAAAGGGGGGCTTTGCCCCCCTCTGGCTGCGCCATTCACCCCCCAGGATATTTATGGGCCTCTGAGAGAGGCGGAGTTGGGGGGGGCTGCGCGCAGTGTTTCCAAACGCAAACGCCGCGCCCGTTTCGGAGCGCGGCGTTGTGGTGGAAATTGTGCCGGTCTTAGGATTTGGCGAGGTTGCGCAGCACATAGTGCAGCACGCCGCCGTTTTCGACATATTCGATTTCGGGTGCGGTATCGATCCGGCATTTGATTTGGATCGTGATCGTGGACCCGTCGCCGCGCGTTATGTGGCAAGGCACCACCTGAAGCGGCTGGATCGTGTCGAGCCCTTCGATGCTGACAGTTTCGTCGCCTTTGATCCCCAGCGATTTGCGGTTCTGCCCATCGGTGAATTCGAAGGGAATGACGCCCATGCCGACGAGGTTGGAACGGTGGATGCGTTCAAAGCTTTCTGCGATCACGGCTTTGACGCCAAGGAGCGCCGTGCCTTTGGCCGCCCAGTCACGCGACGAACCAGCGCCGTATTCAACGCCCGCAAAGATCACCAGCGGAGTTCCGGCATCCTGATAGGCCATCGAGGCATCAAAGATCGAGGTTTGCTGTCCGTCCGGCCCCAGAG
>Ga0102812_10001500_pt1 | contig 16205 bp, 11 predicted proteins | sample ColrivemetaGS713_FD_79334 | JGI IMG/M metagenome (GOLD analysis project Ga0102812, IMG submission 79334) | Estuarine microbial communities from the Columbia River estuary - Flood tide ETM metaG S.713 | ecosystem: Environmental > Aquatic > Marine > Intertidal zone > Estuary | place: USA... | reverse complement strand
GCAATCTCTTCTCTGTTAGCTCTTTAACATAAACAGCTTCGTCAACTTTATCAATATCTTTTTGGTAAATTGGATTAAAATGACCAGTAAATTTTGTAGTAAATCGCCTAAGCACAAACAGTAAGTTTTGAGAATATATCTCCTGCACTTTTTCGGTATATAGCGAATATTCTACAATGCTATCGTAGTACGTTTCAAATGTTTCTCCGAGATATAGTCTTTTAGCCATAGTAGCTTGAAGACAATACGATGCGAATGTGTAACTACCTGATTGATCAAGAACTTTAAAAGCTTCTTTAAGAGGTTGTATAGCCAACTTTATAGGCTCAAACCAATGTTGTGTTGAGAAAGCCCTTAAGAAAGCCACCTTGGCTACCACTATAGGATCGGTTAAATTCTTACAGAGCTCCACAGATAAATCTGCGAATTTTTTACTTTGCTCCGCATTTCCTAAAGCAGCTCCCTCCACAAATCCATACAAACCATATCCAAATGCAGATTCAGCTCCATTTCCGTACTTAATTGATATTTTTAACATCCTTAAAACTAAAAGCAACATTGTATTTATATCATATACATATGCAGTTGCAGATAAATTCATCAAGGTTTGTAAAGCAAATGATTTTTTTTCGTCTGTAATCTTTGGCAGTTCTGTAAATTTTGATGGATCTTTCCCTATTAAACTAATTTTTGCCATTATTAATTTGGGAGCTAGAAACAGCAAAGACGGTTCACTTTTAAATGAAATGCCATACGTTTTAAGAATTTCTGCTCCTAAATCTAACGTTTCTTTATTTCTACCTTGCTGGGCATATTGTCTTAATCTAATATCATATACTCGTGCAATTAATTTTGGTTTTTTGGTCTTACTAAGTAATAATGAATAGAGTAAATCAGCCTCTTGATAGTTTCCACATATATATTGACATTCGGCCAAATCGGTATGAGCGATTGCTGTTTCTTCATGAGAATTTAGCCAAGCATCATTAGGAAATAATTTAATTCCAGTAGAGTAGTAATGTGCTGCCATAGAAAATGCAGCTGCATCTTTTGCCTTTTGGGCGGCTTTAAGGTTTAGAGCACATATATCAGCTTTTAATGTATTATCTGATATAATATCTAATGCGGCATTGAAATGATTAACTACACTAAATAGTTTTTCATCTAATTCTGCAGGTGTAAGGTTGGCAAATAATCTAATTCCGATTTGTAGATGTATGCTTTTTCTTTCTGCTTCAGAAATTAAGCCATAAGTAGCTTGCTGAATTCTGTCGTGAGCAAACTTATATTCAGCATTAAGGTAGTATCCATCTTCTACCTCCTCTTCTGCTGTTTTGTAAGATTCATCACAAGGATTTATAATGCTATTTGATAATGGCTGCCACAAATGATGTGCAATTGTGCTAGGTGCAAGCTCTGTTGAGTATTTTAATTGTAGTAAGTCAAATCTATTTCCTATACAGGCCGCAACTTTTAATAATTCTAATGATTCATGTGGCGTTTTTAGGAGTTTATGTACCATTAAGTCAATAACGTTACTGGTAACCTCCGCACTTTTTATTTTTTCAATATCCCATTTCCATTCGGAGCTAATTGCGTCAAACCATAGAAAGTTATTCTCGGAAAGGCTTAGCATAAAAAACTTTAGAAAAAACGGATTTGAGCCAGTTTGTTTGGAAATAATACGAGATAACTCTACCGTTTTACTCTTATCTGTTTTTAATGAATCTGCCACAAGTTCATTTACATTTTCTTCTGATAATTGCTTTATTTTTATTTGTTCAATAAAAATACCAGACTCCTTAATATCTGTAAGAGTTACTAATAAAGGATCAGTTGAAGATACTTCATTATCTCTGTACGCTCCTATTACAAGTATATTTTTATTATACTTATAAGCACATAATTTTTCTAGAAACTTAAGCGTTGACAAATCTGCCCACTGTAAATCATCTACAAATATTGTTAAAGGCTTACCAGCGGAAGCAAAAGAGCCCACAAAACGACATAACACATCAAGAAACCTATTTTCCGATTCAGCTATTGGAAGTATTGGTACTTCTGGTTGCTCCCCAATTAATAATTCAAGATTAGGTAAAACCTCAATAAGCAATTTCCCTTGTCCACTTAAACTTTCTACAATTTTTTCAATTTGAATTTCCGCAGCGGCAATCGGATCCGATAAAATTAAATTAATCAGCTCTTTAAGACCAGAAGTAAGTGCGTAAAACGGATTGTTTTTTTCCAATTGATCGTACTTTCCAGTTACAAAATAGCCATCTTTAGACAGTATTGACTTATGTAGCTCATTAATAAGAGTTGTTTTACCAATACCTGAGTAACCCGTAATCATTAAAAGACAAAAATTGCCTTCTGCAACATAATTAAAAGTGTTTAGTAACTTTTCAACTTCAATCTCTCGCCCATATAATTTTTGCGGAAAAGAAAAGGTATTGCTTAAGTCGTATTCACCAAGTTTAAAAGTATCTATTTTTTTATCTTCTTCATATTGCTTCAGGCAATTTTCTAAATCAATAGATAATCCAAACGCACTTTGATATCGATCTTCGGCATTTTTATTTAATAACTTTAGAATTATATTATCGATAATAGCAGGTATTGCAATATTATGCTTTGAAGGAGGCTCTGGGTTTTTCGCTAAATGGCTATACACCAAATCTACTACACTGCGATATTCAAAAACCTTTGCGTTAGTTAGCATTTCATAAAAAATGCAACCAACAGAATATAAATTAGACCGAGAATCCACCTTGCGATTCATTCGGCCACTTTGTTCTGGGGCTATGTAGGCAATTTCACTTCCTAAATCATTAAAATTAACAACTCCAGGTACCTCATTATCTAGCATGGAGGCGGTCTCCAAATCCAGTAATCTAACTTCTTTAGTCTTCCATTTCACCAAAACACTCTCAGGTGTTAATCTAGAATGAGTAACTCTTTTAAAGTGCAATTCGGTTACTGCTTTCACAAAGTTTATAGCAATATGTAGAAAATCTTCAACACCTAAGGGTTCTCCTTTAGGTAAATCATTCAGTAATCCATCACCAAAGCTCTTAAAAACCATAATAGGACTTCCTTTGACATTTAAAATATCAAGGGGTGTCGCCATAACATCCAATTCTAATCGTTTTATAATAGATTGCTCACGCTTGTATCTTGCTAGTTGTTCTCTATGTTTAATCTTTCCTTTTGAAAGCTTAATCAGTACGGGTTCATTTGTAACCTCATTAGTTCCCATCAAAAGAGTCCGTTCCAAATTTTCGTGAACGACCTTGTGTAGTTTAAAACCTGGGATTAGAAGACCAATCATACGCTAAAATTGAATACTCCTAGCTATCTCCTTTAGTGGGTAAAAATTTCTGATATTTGGATTAGCAATAATCTCCTGTTCCGTTTTCTTTAGTGACGCTAAAAAATCAGCATTTGCCTTTTGCAATTCAGGAGTGCTAAATTTATAATCCGTGTCTCTCAATGTAGTTATTACGGTTGGTAAATAAAACATTTTCCACTCTAATCTGTGTTTAAACACATCTCTTTGGGTGCGTAATTCAGTATAGTCAAAATCTGGCACGTTTCTACTTGCTGGAGGTGCAACTCTCATTCTCATTGGCATCTGATCAAAATTCATCATACCAAAATCATAGTGATCGCCTGCGTGGCCAACACTCATATCCCAAACTATTTTAGTTAGTAATAGGACTAATAATTTGTGTTCAACATCCTCTCTTAACTTTTCAGCCGTAGGAAAATGGAAATGTTTATGTTCCATTAATTTTTTATGCTCTCCTTTAACGTGTAAGTTTATATACGGCTCTACATACTTTCCCCATAAAATAACATCTTCCTTTTCGTCCGGTGTTAAATGATTTACCACTGTTTTCACAAATTCTAAAATACAATCGTAGTACTTTAATTGAAATTTATGATATTCACTCATGCAATGAGATTCTGGTAACATTTTGAAGAAAAATGGAGGATATGCTTTCTCTCTGCCAGGTATTCCATTGTATGCATCTTCAAAGAGTTTAGCAATTTCGTCTTCCGTACCTGTAACACCACAATATGCAATCTCTTGATGATTTTTTATTGGGGATGTATATACAGTTTGCACAGATAAATTTAGTTCTAGCGAATACTCAAGGTGAGGCAACAGCAATTTTAGAATTAAGTTGTCTTTTGGTAATATCGTTTTAGAAATTGCATTTAGTGCATCCATTGGAAAGTGCAATGTTGAATGATGTGAAAAAACAATTCTATATGCACATCCCATTAAGGCATAAAACTTGGCTAGATCCCAGGCATTTCCATCTTCTGGGTAAATGGTGCATTTAGTTGGCTCCTGTCCTTTTTCTGGCACAGATTCAACATAGCAAGCCATAGGCTTAAAATGCAGCATTTCTAATCTATCTTCTTGTTCAAATAGCGTTACGGTTACTGCAATATGCTGACCATCCTGAGTGGGAATATTTCTCATAAGATATAAATCAGTAACAAAGTAATTCTTGGAAGGATCCAACCGTTCCATTTCAAAACCCGGAAAAAACTTCTCTATATCCTTATTATCTGCTTTGTACATAAACTGAGAATACGATCTATTGCACATAAAATCACAGAATTCTTCATCACTAATTGGTATCAATCCAGGATTTTTTCGTGCATATCTCTTAGCTACGAATCTATATAACAGCATATTCTTTAAGTATCTTATCGATATTTTCCAGAAAAATTTACGCTTGTCTTTTTTATTAATATGAACAACGGTGGGCCATAAATTAACAGCTTGATTTGGTTGAGGCCATGGGCCTTCCATGTTGTAGAGATAATCTTTTTTGTTTACAGGCATTATGGTAGTGTTTTATTAGGGTTAGGCAAATGTCAAGTCAAAAATACAATTCCAGCAATCATCGTGGAATTGTCAAATATATATATTTTTTTAATAATTGATTCAATTCGCAAATTGCACATTTCCAACTAAAACGAACCCCTTAACTCCGTTATGGAATTGAAATAGCTTCAATTGTATGTTTCGTAATAATGCAATTAACTACGCAGATTGGTAATTCATATTTAGGCACTTATACTTTAAAATGTATTAGCTGAGTTCAATTCCGTAAAGCAATATTTAACTTTCAAATCGTGAGCTTTAACTTACAATTCAAGTGTATTTTTCATTAAGTAATTTTACTACTCCTAATTTATTAATGCCCTAGTGATAATTTAGTAGCAATTCTTATCTTAGAAATAATTATAAAAAAGGATGATTTAAAACTATAACAACCTGTTTTTTTATTACATAAGTAAATATTCTCACCGATACTAATGGCTATCATATGGTAAAACACCTACAATTATTCTTATTTTTCCTCGGGCTTAGTTTGACGGCCATTGGTCAAACCAAGAACATTACTGGCATAGTTAAACCAGACGGCCTATCCGTTTTAGGGGCAACAATTGTAGAAAAGGAACAACAGTAATATTACTATTGACAAAGGAAGTTGTTAAATAGAAGTAAGTAATGACCCAAAATGAACCCTAGTAGTATCTAATTTAGGTTTTGAAGATGAAGAGGCAATAATTGCTGGAAGAACTAAAATTGATTTTAAAATAAAAACTAGTTCAGCCGATTTAAGTAAAATTATGGCAATTGGCTGTGGAAAATCAACCAAAAAAGAGCTCAATGGTGTGGTATCCAATGTGCAAGGAAAAGATATTGAAAAACTAAATATTACGCGTTTTGATCAAGTCTTTTAGGACCAATGTTATAGAGTAAATTTAACGTAGCAGTGGGCGGAAATTGGCCAGAATCACAAGACAATTCAACCACTTTTCCTCAGAAAATGTATGTAGACTACATTAGAGTATTTCAGTAAAAAGCTACTCGCACAATTGCTTCTTAGAAATAGGATCATTGTCTGGAAAGCAGTTGCCCGATGGCAAGAAGGTTGGATCGTACCGTTGCAATTCAGAATCATACAAACCATTGGTTAAAAAGTCAACTAACTGTTCAACTTCAACATCAGATAGGTTAAGCGGTTTAAACTCTTTTGCTAATTTATCATTTGGTACATTATCGTTTTCCGATTCCGCCTTATTAAAATATTGTACAACTTGTTCAATGCTTGTAAGCGTGGCTCCATGGCCATAAAACTTAGCATCTTGTAAGTTGTAAAGTTGCGGAACTTTGAACTTATAATTATCTTGTTCTTTTTTGGTGAAATCGCCTCTACCCAAGTTGGCGGCCAAATTATTTTCACCTAATATCTCTGGGCCTCTTAAGTCTCCAAACCCAAGTACATAAAACTCCATTGAACTCAACGCTGGCCCATTATGGCAAGTAAAGCATTGTGCCTTATCAAAAAACAAACGCATACCTTCTTTTTGGTTTTCTGTTAGTGCATTGTCACTTCCTTTTAACCATTGTTGGTATGGAGCCAAATCAGAAATTAACGTACGTTCATACGCCGCAATAGCCAGTCCAATTAGTTCAATTACTTTTTTATTCGCAAGGGTTTCGATAGATCCATATTCAGGAAACGCTTTCTTGAAATAAGATTTGTATGGCTCTGTTTTTAACAAATCAACATTAGTTCCCATTCTGTGTACTTCAAACCCAGCAATTGCTTGCGTTTCTACCCCTTCATAGCCTAAGTGATTTACGGCTTTGGGAGTGCCAATAGTCCATTGACTCTCAGTTCCGATATTCAATCCATTTGCTCCAAATTGGCCATTCCATAAAACATTTGTTTGATAAGCGATATTAAGTGTTGATGGACTTTTAAGTGGTTGCACATCTACTTCTTTATCTGCACATTGCTTATTTCTGGCTCTGCCCTCTCCTTTCATGCCAAAGCCTTCTCCTCCTTCTCCAATGCCTTGCCTTAGTCCGCTTTGAAAACCAGCAGCAGAATGATGACAAGAAGCACAAGAATATGTTCCGTAATTAATTACATTTTTAGGATTTATAGATAACGCCGTTTCATTATACAATAATCTACCTAATTCCACTTTATGCTTTGTAATTTCATTGCGATTATCTTGCGGAATTAGCGAATAATTATAGCTAGCGGGTAGCATTAAACCACCCAAAGAACCATTGGGACTTCTGCTTTCTAACAAGGATACTAAATCTTGTTCTGAAGGTTTAAAGCTTGACTCATTCTTGCCACAAGCGGCAAGAAATAATACCAGTATAAAGGAATAAGGAAATATGGATTGTTTCAATTTAATAGGGTTAGATTAGAGCTAAAATAACAAGTATAACACTAAAACTTGTAACAAAATTTATAAGTTTTTCATAATCAAGGTTTTAATAATAAATTAGCCCTCTTTTAATGCTCCATAAATCCATATATAATTTTAACTATCCCCACTATTAGATTTTTATTTACAGCTTTATGAACTCTTTGAGCATAGTTAAAATGCTACCTTTATAATCATTTATTATTGACTTATCCGAAATAGACAATTTAGTGTAACGATATAATCTCATACATCTAACTAGTTCAGCCCAATAATACAATACTAAGTAACCAGAGAGCGGTAAACTGATTAAAAATAACGAAACCAACCAAATATTAGTGGACACAAAATTGTAAAACAACCATACTTCCAAACTATAAAAAAGCGGAAACACTAATATACCTACAACCAATTCTACAGATGTTTTATATTCAATTTTAAGTTTCAATGCCTTAAATACTATTAATGGCATTGAATAGGGTATGTAATTAATAATCAAACCATATACATACAAAGGAAAAAGTAAAAACAGTTTTATACTATAAGCAAGCGTCAACGACGTTATGCTTTTGGTACTAAAACCTGCTCTTAAAAAGCCAGGTGATATTTTATTAGTTGTTAAAGACATAAAAAAATCATCTAACTTTTTCCCAAGTTGCTCCGCACTATTTGGGTTATTGTTAGATAATTCGTGAACTTTTTCTGCTAACTGATACCTAAGATCAAGAGATTTCCCCACGTCTGTTTTTAATTTTGCTTCGGATTTAATGTAGCACGTGTAAAAATTATGAAGGTTAATTAATAATTTTTCTTGCTCTTTTCCTTCGGTTTGAGGAATATACTTTGCCAAATTCTCACGAATTTCTTCCGTTAAGTCTCTTATGGCAACACTCTCATCCGTCTCGTAATTCTCCTTATAGCCACTTACGCTAATGGCAGGCATAACTGTAATTTTTATGGAGCTTCTAAACTGTATTGAATCAGAATAATCTAACGCTATGGGTACTATTTTTAAATTTCCTGTATAGTTTTCTGCTTTTTCAAAACTTAATGCAATTCTAGCAGTTCCTGTTTTAAGTTCTTGCAATTTCATCTCATAAAAGCTGGCTCCTTCTGGAAATATAGCAAGCGTATTTCCCTTTCTAAGGTATTCATGAGCTTTTCTAAAAGTGGTTAAATTATCTGCCTTTTCACCTGGTTTTAAGTCTTGTTTTCTAACCACAGGTAGCACGTGCAAATAAGTTAGAACTTTCGCAAGTATCGCATTATTAAATAAGTTAGCCATTGCAACATAGCCAACTTGTTGCTTAGTAATTACCCCAACTATTACGGGATCTAATAATGTATTAGGATGATTTGCCACTAGTATTAATGGCCCTTTAGTTGGTATATTTTCTTGACCCTTGACTTGTATGTTTTTGAAAAACAATCGAATTGCTAAGCTAAAAAGAAGCTTAATTACTTTATAGACCATCTAAAATTTTCGTTTTCTAAGTTTCTTGGGCAATATAATCCAAACATCGAGAATAGTTATTTGCCGAAGTGCCAAAACTACATAAATAGTCATAGCAATCTTAAAAAAAGGTTAAGTTTGACACGTCGTATCGAAAAAATGATTAGGTGGTATAACAGTATTCCCGAAGAAATTAAACTTGTATTTCTATTCGTATTTGCTCTTTTAATACTTACGAGCATTATATTTTACATTCTAGATAAAACCATACATAATCACCTAACTTCTGATTTAATAAAGCGGAATAATTCGTGGTGGAAAATAGCCATTGGCGTATTTATTATTGGTACATTCCCTCGTATTTATGGTACAATAATCGTAGCATTTATCTCCTTTTCTACCTTACGCGAAATGCTGTCTATTTCTCCCCTCAGGGCATCAGATAGATTAGCTATATTTCTCTGCTATTTAGCCGTTCCTATTCAGTTTCATTTAGCATATGTGGGGTTTTACAACGGTTTTATCATTTTTATAACATTGATAATGTTCATTATAATTCCCATTATTTTAATGTTGTCTGGCAGCACTAAAGGCATTGGTAGATCAATGTCAATAATTCCGTCTATTCTGCTAGTTACCGTCTATATGCCAAGTCATCTAATGATGTTATTCCACTTAGAATTTAAAGATTTTTTATTGGGTGGCACAGGGTTGCTTTTGTATGTGATTATACTGGCTTCTTTTAATGATATTTTTCAATACATCTGGGGTAAATTATTGGGAAACAAGAAAAAAATGTTACCAAAAATTGTACCTGACAGGACTTACGGGGGATTTTTATTGGGCTTAATTAGTACAGCAGGTTTAGCTATTTTAATTCGATTCTTAACACCTTTTACCTTTTGGCAAGCCATTTTATTAGGTACAGTAATTGGTATATGTGGCTTTTTTGGTGATGCTCTACTTCAGGCTATTAAACGAGATTTAAAAATACGAGATACGGGGAGCGTTTTGCCTGGCCATGGCGGTTTTTTAGATCGTCTAGATTCGCTAATAATTGCCATTCCAATTTATTACCACATAATTCGTTACATCGCTAATTTAAGTTAATAAGCAACTATGAAAAGAATCCTTATTCCACTTTTTTATGCAACTTTGGTAAGACCTTGGCTCAAGTATATAATTGGTGTTCGTTTTGAGAACGTAAAAACACTAAGAGAGGCAAAGCAATTTATCATTATTGCAAATCATAACAGTCATTTCGATACAGTTTCTATGATGGCTTCCCTCCCACCAAAGCACTTTTTAAACACACATCCTGTAGCTGCTGGCGACTATTTTAGTAAAACTAAGGTATTAGACTGGGTAAGTAAAAATATTCTTAATACCATACATATCAATAGAAAGCGAGAGCCGGGGCAAACGGGCCAGCCGAGTACAATTGATGTATTAAATGGTTTATTAAAACAAGGAAAATCACTCGTGCTATTTCCCGAAGGCTCTAGAGGCGAACCGGGTGTAATGTCAGATTTTAAAAGTGGTATTGCAGTTTTATTAAAGCGAAACCCGGGCTTACCCTTTATTCCTGTTTATTTGGTAGGTTTTGGTCGAGTTCTTCCAAAAGATAAAACACTTATTGTTCCGCTTAATTGTAAGGTACGCTATGGGGAGTCCATTATTCCAGATCCTACTAAATCTGTTGAGGAAATATTAGAATTGACACAAGATGCTGTTCTTTCGTTGAGAAAACGAGACGAACGACGCTACGATAAATTTGCTTTCAACTAAAACCGATCTACCGCCACTTTGTAGGTAGGATCTTCTATAATATTTACTTCTATAAGTTTATCTGCATTTGCTAATAGCACTAAGCAATCGGCACTTAAATGGCGTATATGCACCTTCTTATTCAACTTGGCGTAGCGTTCGGTTAGTTTGTTTAAAGCATCAATTGCACTCATATCAGCTACTTTGCTTTCAGCAAAATCAATAATTACTTCATCTGGATCATTTGCAACATCAAATTTTTCTGAAAAAACTGTAGTTGAACCAAAAAACAATGGGCCGAAAATTTCATAGTGTTTAATTCCATTTTCGTCAACATACTTTCTAGCTCTAATTCTTTTAGCACTTTCCCAGGCAAATACTAAGGCTGAAATTATTACCCCCATCAATACGGCTAGTGCCAAATTATGCATAAAAATAGTAATAAGAATTACCACAAACATCACAAAAATATCGTGTTTAGGCATTTTGTTTAGTGCTCTCACACTTACCCACTCAAACGTTCCAATGGCAACCATTATCATTAATCCTGTTAGTGCCGCAATTGGCACTTGCTCTATTAGCGAACTACCAAACATTATAAATATAAGCAGCATTACAGAAGCTACAATACCAGATAAACGTGCTCTAGCCCCGTTGGAGATATTAATTAAACTCTGCCCGATCATAGCACAACCGCCCATTCCTGAGAAAAAACCGGTAACGACATTTGCTGCACCTTGTGCCACCGCTTCTTTATTACTTCTTCCGCGTGTTTCAGTAATTTCGTCTAATAAATTTAGGGTTAAAAGGCTTTCTACTAAACCTACTGCAGCTACAATAAGTGCGTAAGGTGCTACTATAGATATCGTTACCCAGTTAAACGGAATTCTTGGTATATGAAAGGGAGGAAAACCACCTGCAATACTCGACATATCGCCAACAGATGTTGTTTCTAAATTAAATAGTTTAACCAAACCAAACACGATTATAATAGCTGCTAGTGAAGATGGAAAAGCCTTTGTAAGTTTTGGCAATCCCCATATTATTAGCATTGTAAGTAATACCAACCCAAGCATAATAAATAAAGGAGCTCCTGTCATCCATTGTTCCATGCCAGCTGCATCTTTTAGTTTAAAAGAAGCCATTTGAGACATAAAAATAACAATGGCCAATCCATTAACAAAACCAAACATCACAGGCTGAGGTACAAGCCTTATAAATTTCCCAAGTTTTAAGAATCCTGCAATCATTTGTATTACACCAGCTAAAACTACTGTAGCAAAAATATATTGTACAATTTCATCAGCCGAAATATTCGGCATGCTTAATTTCAATTCTTGAGATAAACCAATAAACACAATTGCAATTGCACCAGTAGCACCAGAAATCATCCCTGGTCGGCCACCAAATATGCTTGTAATCAAACCAATAGAGAATGCCGCATACAAACCAGTTAGCGGAGATAATCCAGCTAAAAAGGCAAAAGCAACAGCCTCCGGAACTAAGGCAAGAGCCACCGTGGCACCAGACAATACTTCTGTGGTATAGTTAACTTTTTGAGTAAAATTGAATAAGTTGAGGTATTTTTTCATTGTGTTTTTTGACTTCAATCGATGGTTTTACGATTAAGGTTGGCAAAACTAAGATTATATTGTTCTTGTCTTTAATTTAAACCAAATATTAGACATTACTTTGCCGCCGATTTAGCAAAACATACCATGGAAAAAATGAATATGAATGATATTGAAAATATAGAATTATCGTTCTTAAGCCTCAGCGATTATAGCGAGTTTAAAGATGCAATGATTTCATCTTATAGTACGATGCCCGAGTCTTATTGGAGTGAACATCACATAGAAAACCTAGTAGGCAAATTTCCGGAAGGGCAAGTAGTAATAAAGGTAAACGGTCAATTTGCAGGATGTGCTATGTCCCTAATTGTTGACTCTTCTAAGCTAGATGGAAAACATACCTACAAAGACATTACTGGAAACTATACATTTAGCACGCATACGGCAGTAGGCGATTTGCTTTATGGCATTGATGTATTTATAAAACCCGAATACCGAGGATTACGATTAGGCCGAAGATTATATGACTATAGAAAGGAATTATGCGAAAAGCTAAATCTAAAAGGAGTTGCTTTTGGCGGCCGTATTCCCAATTATTACAAGTATGCGAATGAGCTAACTCCGCGTCAATATATAGATAAGGTAAAAACTCGTGAAATTCACGATCCTGTTTTAAATTTTCAGATTTCTAATGATTTTCAACCTTCCAAAATTCTAAAAGGATATTTGGAAGGCGATTCTTCTTCGCAAGACTATGCCGTGCTGCTTAAATGGGACAACATTTACTTCGAAAAAGATAGTAAATCTGCTGCAACCATTAAAAAAGTAGTGCGATTGGGATTAGTTCAATGGCAAATGCGTCCTTACAAAAACTTAGATGATTTAATGCAGCAAGCAGAGTTTTTTGTGGATGCAGTATCAGGTTATCGGTGCGATTTCGCTTTGTTTCCTGAATTTTTTAACGCTCCATTAATGGCGGAAAACAATCATCTTTCGGAATCTGAAGCCCTTCGTGAACTAGCTAAATTTACAGATGAAATTAAGCAACGTTTTTCTAATTTGGCTATTTCTTATAACATTAATATAATAACTGGAAGTATGCCACAATTGCGTGAAAATCATCTATTTAATGTTGGTTTTTTATGTAGAAGAGACGGTACTATTGAACAATACGAAAAACTACACGTAACGCCAGACGAGGCAAAAGTTTGGGGAATGCAAGGCGGCAAAGTACTTAAGGCTTTTGATACCGATTGCGGTAAAATAGGCGTGCTTATTTGCTACGATAGTGAGTTTCCTGAACTAAGCAGATTATTGGCTGATGAAGGTATGGACATTCTATTTGTTCCCTTTTTAACGGACACACAAAATGGCTATTCAAGAGTAAGAAATTGTGCACAAGCAAGAGCCATAGAAAACGAATGCTATGTGGCCATAGCAGGAAGTGTAGGTAACTTACCAAAAGTGCATAATATGGATATTCAATATGCTCAATCTATGGTTTTCACTCCGTGTGATTTTGCTTTCCCAGCGAATGGAATTAAGGCTGAAGCTACACCGAATACCGAAATGATATTGATTGCAGACGTGGATATAGACTTACTTCGTGAGTTGCATAAATTTGGAAGCGTAAGAAACCTACGTGATAGAAGAACTGATTTATTTAGTTTGACTAAGAAGTAGAATAATTCTTAGGCTCCACCAAAATAACTTCTTCCTTCTCTACAATTACCGCTCCTGGATTTGCCCGTTTGGGCTTTCTAACGAATTTTCTATCTGTATAAATTACAGCTGCTAAAGTATCTGTACGTGCTTTGCTATTAAACGCCGCTATTTCGGCCACTTTTTCTATGGTGCCAAGCGGCACTTGCTTTTTTGCTGGATTACGGATAATTACGTGACTGCCACTAACATCTTTGGCGTGCAACCAAATATCATTTTTAGCAGAATATTGGCGAAGTAATTCATCATTATCCCTCGCTCCCTTGCCTATTCTAACCTCAAACCCATCCACCATTATTTGCTTGTAAGGTAAACGTATCTCCACCTTATTTTTTGTTTCTTCTGAAGTGCGTTTTATGGTTTTAAAGTCTTCAAGCGATTCAAAATCAACAAGTTCAATCTCTTTTTGTCTAATTTCAATTTCTGCTTGTTCAATGCTTTTAAGCAAATACTCCAATTGTTTCCCTTCGTTTTTGGCCTTTTTATAGTATCGCTCGGCGTTTGCTTGCGGTGTTAGCTCAGATTTAAGCTTTATTTTAACTTGCCTTTCGCCTGAAAAATCTAATAAACTTACCTCCTTTTCACCTTTAGAAATATTGTATAAGTTAGCCATTAGTAAATCAGCTATTTCCTTATAGCTTCCTGCTTTTACTAAGTTTTTTTCGCTGGTTTTAAGCGATTTAAGCTTACGCTTTGCAGCAGTAAGTTCTTTATTAAGTTTGACTAAATGTGCCAACTTAGTTTGTTTAAAAACCTGGTGAGCAATGTATAATCGTGCAAATTGATCTAAGGCTTCAGTAACATTATTAAAACTAGCAATATTGTTTTCTAACTGGCAGTATGATAGCTCGTATTTTTCCTCTTTCTTGTTTAAATACAATGGAGCCATCAATGCTTCAATCCTTAATTGCTCAATAGCGGATGTTATTCCCTCAATATCATTGCTCGCTACAATTAAATTGGCGAGGAACGCGTTTTGTTCGTTGGTTAAGAATCGAAGTTGTTCGTACCACAGTTTTTTCGGATTTAGGGATGATACCAATTGCGTTGTATCCTTAACTTCGAAATTGGAATACACAAAGTCCTTTGATTTTATGGGAAATTTGGCGACAATTTGCTTGCCTTGGTATTGGGAAATTTGACTAAATCTGCCAAAGAGAATAAACCCCAATTCATTCTGATTGGTAAATCGTATTCTAAAAATTCGATCATAAGGATGGATAATTACTTCAGAAACTTTTTGCCCAATAAGGTTGGTAAAAATCGTTAATCGGTTCTTTTTCTGTAGTTTATCTGTAGCTGGAAACTGGAAAAATGCTTCTCCATTAAAAAATATAGTTTTGACAACCAAGGACTCAAAAACCAAATATATTTCAAACTTATCGGTGGTAAACGCATCAACTAAACGTTTATTCAAAATGGAGGCAACTCCACTCTTTAGCTCTAAGGCCAATCGTTCTATGTTAAATGCATTGAGCATTTTAAGTCTAAGATTAAGTCTAAGTTTAAGTTCTAGAAAATCGTTTCATTATCATTCATTAAAACTTTTATCTTAAAACCTTAAAATCAGACATTCAACATTAAACATTTAACATTCAACATTAATCAATACTCCCCGTAAACATCCGTAAGGCATTCACAACCTGTAGGAGTAATCAAAATAGTATGCTCAAATTGTGCAGAAAGTTTATAATCACGAGTTCTTGCTGTCCATCCATCGCTTTTATCTACTATCATTTCAGCAACGCCTTCATTTATCATTGGTTCAATAGTAAAAATCATACCCGGTTTCATACGCTTTCCAGTATTTTTTTCTCCTACGTGGCTTACCTCAGGCTCTTCGTGAAAACGCAAACCCACACCGTGGCCACAAAACTGGTACACTACACCATACCCTTTGCCCACAGCATATCGTTCAATCTCGTACCCAATATTTCCAAACCTGTTTCCGGGCTTACATTCTTTCACTCCTATTCGCAAACATTCTTTAGTTGCATCTATTAAATCTTGAGCATTTTTTGAAATCTCGCCCACCGAATACATTTTACATGTATCACCAAAATAGCCATTCAAAATGGTGGTAACATCTATATTTAAAATATCACCATCTTTTAAGGTGTATTGATTGGGTACTCCATGGCAAATTACCTCATTTGGGCTAGCACAAATAGCTCCGCTAAATGGCGGTGCTCCGTGGCCTTTATAGCCCAATGTAGCCGATTTGGCCCCGTGGTCTAGCATAAACTCTAATGCTTTGTCGTTTATAAACTTAGTGGTATTGCCTGCTACAACGTATTGTTCTAAATACTTAAGTACTTTGGCCGCCAAGTGCGAACTTTTCCTAATTCCGTCTATCTGCTCCTGTGTCTTTATTCTAATCGCCATGGAAGCCGCAAAAGTAATATTACCTTTTCTTTATTTAGGTATAGAAT